>Ga0126342_10008804_pt1 | contig 18083 bp, 5 predicted proteins | sample Cyp1metagenome_FD_92528 | JGI IMG/M metagenome (GOLD analysis project Ga0126342, IMG submission 92528) | Coral microbial communities from Lord Howe Island, Old Settlement Bay, Australia - Cyphastrea 1 metagenome | ecosystem: Host-associated > Invertebrates > Cnidaria > Coral ... | reverse complement strand
GTCTTGAACGCAGTTCTGGATGGCACGGATGTTGTGATGCTCTCCGGCGAGACTGCCAGTGGCAAGTTCCCGGAACAAGCAGTTGCAACCATGCGTCACATTTGCCAAGTGGGAGAGAGGGTGATGGACTACAAGGCAGGCTCTTCACTGAATTGATCTGGCAGATGGTAGACATGTGGTTGAGACATTGGCAGCCTGGCACTGACGACGATTTGACAAGCTCTCGGAGAGGCATTGTATTTGAAAATCAGAGTAGCAACTCTGGAATCGAACATCATGAGCCCTGTCTTTGCCTCAGAGAAAATGGACCATGAATCGTATGAGGAGTTCACTCATAGTTGCATTGATTTCTAGAGACCTGAGGTCGAGTCGATTTGCTCGTCTGCAGTGAAGACAGTCATTGATGCTGATTGCCCTTCGGCTGCAGAGTCAGACAACCATCCCTTCCATTGATGATTGCCACACTGACTTCACAACCCACAATTTCCACAGGTAGTGGCTGCATGTGGCTGCTGAGGCAAACTCATTATCGCTTTGACGGAAACTGAGATGCTGACACCGTGGGACCTGTCATTTGTCAAACTTCTTGCGCCATGTAGCATCAGGTTGCCCCTCATTGACAGCATGGCATGCTGACACCACATTCCCAGGACAGAAACCGGACACACGGCACGAATGATTGCCAAGTATCGACCTCCCTGCCCAATTTTGGACTCTCGGCTGATACAGCTGTTTTGAGACCAACTTTCCAGCTTGATGCGTTTATTGATCGTTCATTGTTGCAAACACGCGCTTTAAAGCCGGACATTTTAAGGCCATCACAGCAAGTGAGCCAGCGCTGCGACAGATGTTGGCAAATCGCGGCGTCACTTGCCCGAAAGCATCAAGATCATCAAGGAAATCCAGGATGGTATGACAGCACTGATACAGTAAAATAATGTCAAATACGGTCGCATTGTCAATTTGTCGGTTGGGCTTTATGGACACATTTTAGGATGTTCTATACAACAAGGTATCGGCTCAAACCGCCCTATTTTGAGGTAGTTCTGCGCTTTGCCTAAGCGGGGATTATTTTCCGGTCTTTCCCCGCGGGTTTTCATTCAGCCATTTGAGGCGGCTCCTTGATTACCTTGAGGTTTCCGGATCAGGTTTCGGGTTATCCTTGAAACCCGGGTAAACTCATTCCAATTCTACTTACCGCATTTGCTTTTGCTGTCTCATTTATTGGACCTCTGGCATTTGTGGATTTTGGCTTTATAATTTACATTATTTGATTTTCTGGCACTGCAGGGGCCGACTACTGTCATTGTGTGTGGCTGTTTTCGCTGGCGGTTTACCAGTTTCATTTATATTTTGCTATACTGATTTGATCTTCTTTGTCTGCATTAGCTGTCTACGGACCTCTTGCATACATTGATTGGTATTTGTGATTGATTTTAATTTCACTGGCACTGCGGGGGCCGACAACCGTTGGTGTGTACATTGACTTGTCTGTACATCTTGGTTTTGAGGCAGCAGTTTTCGGTGTGCAATTTGGTCAGTAGGTTCGTGGATGTGCTCATTTCTACTCCTGTTCCTTCTTCTGATCATTGCATTTACACATTTACAAGATTTCGCTCAATCAGCAGTCGGGAACTTGGAGACGCAGGGATCGAAGGCAAAGAGCTTCTGCAAGGAGGCAGTGGTTTTTGCACAAAAAGGGCAAAATATCCCTGACATCTGCATCGCTCATCAGAGTCAGGAATATCTTTTCCAAACATCACTCCAAGGACATTGCTTTTTTGAACAGGATTTCGCAAGAGATTCAAGAAAAGATGTCTGCAGAAGAGGCATACCCGTGGGTCTGTCCGTGTGGCAGACTCAACAAGAAAAGTGCCAACCAGTGTGCCCTATGTTGGGGCCATTGGTCCAAAGGCACGAAGCACGATGTCACTCCGAAGCTCAAGACGTATGGAGCCGACACCAGTTGGCACAGCAGCTGGGATGGATGGGATCAGAACTGGGAAAGATGGGAGCAAGACTGGGACGATACAGAGAGTGTGGGAGGATCCTCGCATTCCTCAAGAGGTCGCCGAGCCCAGCAGATCGAGTACTCCCCCAGGAGCAGGCCCAAAGGAAAAGGAAAGGCCAAAACGAAAGGCAAAGGCAAGACCAAAAGCGAGCAAACCACCAGCCCCTTTGGTGCGGCAAAGGGTGGGCCCGCGCCATTGCCTGCTTGGCCTGCCTGGACCAATCCGGAAGTGGGTTCTTCGCCATTCCAGAATGCTCAATCGAGCAAGAGCAATACCATGCAGGAGATGGCTACACATTTACGTCAGGCATTCAAGGATACAGAAGCTCCTGCAGATGTTCAGGCATTCCTGGAGAAGGCAGAGAAGGAATACAGCAGGAACAACATCAAATCCTTGCAGGCTGCGACCAAAAGCCTGGATCATGCACAGAAAGCACTGAGGGATGCTGTCAACGCAAAGAAAGACCATCGCCTCCAGTGGACCAGGCATGTGGGCGAAGGTATCAAGATCTGGGAGGCTCAACTGGAGGGCTACAGAGTTCATCAGGCCACCCTTTCAGATCATGCAGCCAAAGCAAGAGCGGAAATCGAAACCTCAAGACGGATCTTGAGGGAAGTCAGCGAGAATACGGTGAAAGAAGGAAATCTTTCTATCCCTCAACCAATCCAGGAGGAAACCGAAGATGTTACCTCGGACAATCTTGTGGATGTCGAGGAGCAGAAGCTGCGAGACCAACTCCAAGGAGTACTCAATGCATGTGCGGGTTCCTTGGGTACTCAAGTCGCAGCAGCCGAACAGCAGGTTCAGGAGGTTTCAGACGACGACAAAGAACAAGGTCCTCACAACAAGCGACCTCGTTCCGTGGAGCCAGCGAAGTCTGCTTCTGCGGTGCCGAAGCAGTGAAGTTGGGCCGTGGGTCAGCAGTTTTTGCAAATGCTGCTCATGAGGCCGGACCACACATGTTTCCGACATGTCATTCAGTGACTGGGGAAAGGAACTATTTGAGTCCTATTGCCGCTGTTTGGGATGCTTGGAAGCTTCGAGGAGAAGTGATTTCTCAAGGTTTTGAGGGTTGTTCTGACCACACAATGTTGCATCAATGTGTTCATCACCCACACACAATGTCGCTCAAATCTGTGCTGCGCATTTCTCAGGAACCTCAAAGTGTTCGTCGCATGAAGCGTGTTCATTTTGATGATTGTATTGAAGTTGCAAGTAGCACAGAAAGCGGCTGCAGTTTGTATAGTACTTTTGTTACGCATGGTGTTTTACATGAGTGGTCCGAGAAACCATGGCATTACCGACCGAAACCACCAAGTCGTCAGTTTTCATGGAGAAAACTCACAGATCTCACATATCCCTTTTGTGATTTTACCGATGAAAGTCAGCAGGCACTCAGCAATGATGAGTCAAATGAATTTTCCTGTCATGGCCTTAGGTCCACCTGTGAAGGTGCAGTCCAGCCCAGCATTATGATAGAATGTCCCCTTGATGACACTAGCCATGCATGTAAACGTGGTATTCCGAACAAGGGACGAAAAGACCTTTGCTCATCAGTGCTTTGTGAAATTACCAACACAACTTCAGATGGTCTCATTGTTACCGAAGGGTCGCGGTGTGCTCCGCTGTCAGACATGGCCGCGTTGAGCTCGCTTCCCAGGCAACAAGGCGATTTTTCAAGCAGAGTTCCTCTAGATAGGACAGTTGTACAGGCTTTCCCTGAGGACAAAGAGAATCAAGATGTGATATCAGCTGTACAGGTTGGACGGCCTGCACCTTATGCCCTCAAAAATTCGCCGATTGATTTGCAGCAAGCCTATCGGATGCATACCCGCCAAGAAGGGCAAAATCAGAACATTGATGGCGCTGATGATTTCTCTGGTGATGAAGGCGAAGGGTTCGAAGGATTCTCCCCAGGAGACAGTGTAGGATCTGATGTGACACGATCTTCGGCTGTTCACCCTGACAGACAAGACGTTTTTCTATTTCATCTTGACGACCAACCCATTCGTTCATATCTCAATTGGAACAGTTATGAAGAAATGATGACGGAAATAGCATATCATTACAGTCTGAGGAGGGAGGAGGTTGTTGAAGCATATGAAGTTGTTGTTTCACCTCCCGACATTGGTAATGATGCTGTTCCTATTGTAGTGCAGGTTCTTGACGATATTCCTCCTGAAAGCACTGACAGGTTGGTTTTGGTCGACATTGAATATCATGCACACAGAATTGAAAACAATTTTCGTACTGGGCCGAGTGTAATGCGATCTGTCAGGCAGATTCCTATGACAGCATCAAGAAATGACATTTTGCAGCGATCGAATATTGACAAGTACTGCAGGTCAGAGAAAGGAAGATGTCTCGTTTTTGTTAATTCGAGACGATGGCCTGACTATGATCTTGACAAAAAGACCATTGCGCATGGCGATTATGTTAGGATCGCAGTGCCACCTTCAGAAAGATATGCTTGTCCAACAGTAGCAATTTCCGAGATGACTCAGAGAGGTTACTCCGACCAGCAGATCATTGATGAATTGTACAATGACGATGCAGCGTCAGGATTCTCTCCAAGCCTCTTAGGCGATGAAGAGGTACGTGCGTTGGCTGCCAACGACGGCACAGACGGCGATGAGGTTCTTATGATGCAACATGCTCTGGACAAGGCTCACACCGGTGGTGCTCCTGAAGGTGAATCATTGTCCAGAAGTTCAGATTCCGAAAGCATTGTGCAAGACTGGTTTATTGATCTGCAGAGGATCGTTGAAGTACATTATCAGCAGTGCGGGGAAGATCTGCAAAACGACTTTATGTTCTCAGTTTACACTTGGTTCATAGATCAGGAAACTACAAGCTTGTGTCGAGAACCCAAAATTGCCATCCTCGGAGAAGACCCAGCAGAATGGAGAGAAGACCTCTTGCTGCCTTGGGAATATCACCTGGTCCCAGGCAACACGGTGTTAATCGATCTGGTACAACCATTCACGCAGAGACAAGGCATTGAAGAGCACATAGCACACATTATACTTACACAAAGACCGCGTGATTTGAACTCAGTCCTATTTTCAATTGAATTTGTGGATGAAGTTGAGTCTAGTGTGGTGGTATCTTTTGCTGTGGCAGTGCCCAATGTATGCAATGCGCGTGTTCTGGCAGATCTTATCCCATTGTTTGATGCATTCTTCCTGAACAGGAGACAATGGGTTCATCCCGAGGCTGGGGATGGCGTTCAAGAGATTGCAACGAGATATGGTCTTGGCATTAAAGTTCAAATTTTCGCTGATTCGACCCAAGATGCAAATGAACTATCGGACAGCAGTAGCTTGATTCAATTCACAAACCCTGCCTCGTGTGTACGGGATGCTCCCCATATCGCAAGTGACGTGGAGGTCAAGCTTCAGAAGCAAATTCACAGCAACAATGGCAGTGAAGACAAACCTCGGTTCGACAATTTTAGTCTGACTGAAGAGTTTATCAGATATGTCCAAGCGGTTGGCACACAAGGAGGGCAAGATGATGACCTTCCTGAATTGCCAGAGGGAATGGCTGACCAACCTACATGGGTTCAGGATCTATGGGAAAAATGGGTGGAAATCATTGCCCAAAATGGAGGTGATCCTCAAAATGGGCTGCGCCTTGAGACATGGTTCACCAATCCCAGACGATGGACAAGATGTGAGCACTCCAGAATTGTTGTGTTGTCTAGCAACTTCAATCAATGGGAGCGAGAATTGCTCGGTGCATGGCATGATCGTGCTGAACTGGCGCTACCCACCCATTTTGCAATTGTTTTCCCCACACCTGAGGATGTTGATCGCACAGTTCAGGAACAATTGGTCATTGAACAGCAATCCGAACCCTTTTCACGAACAATTGTTGTCACTGTTTATGACACACTTCGCAGCTATGGTAGACATGGGTCCATTGCGTTGGTTGTCTCTGACAGACTCAATATCAACTCTTTGACTCTGCTACTTGGATATTCCGAGATATGCCCTCCTGAAAGGGAAGACAATGAATGTTTGCTATGGATGGGCAACATTGCCATTCGACCAGATCAAACTCTGCAAGTGCGCACAGGTAATGCACTTAGGTTCCTTGTCAGGAGGGGTATTCGTGTGAGTGTTCCTGAGTTGCTTTCCATGTCAGATCAACAGTTGCGTCAGGAACTGCGTGCAGCGATTGGTGGAGCAGTATTTAGAAGGCCGAATGTTCCTGGGTTTCCGGCGGACCCTCATTCGGTCGACAACCCAATCACTCCCTCCAGCTCTGCACAACCAGCTGCAGTTGAGTATCCTCCTGATTGGCTCAATCAACTGCAGGAGGTTTTTGACAGAAATGCGTTCCTTGAACATTCAGAAGAAGGGCCAGTGATGTATGTGCTTGTTTGGTTTGTTCAAGGAATGGTTATGCATTTCAATGATTCCCCGAAGGTTGTGCGATTGGATGCAGACAGTCAATGGTGGCGAAGTGAAATTATTTTTCCTTGGAGAGATCATTTTACAAGAGGAGCACCTATTGAATTGCACTTTGTTGATCCAAGGCCACCATCTCATCCTTGGCAATCTCATGCTGCACACATCATTGTTGTGCAATCATTACCCGATGAACATGTGGCAGTTCTAGCCACTTCGATCATGCGTGACGTACCTTCAGGCCCAGTGTCTCAAGCGGCGATGATTGTACATAGCTTTTCAGGCACAGAAGACTTTGTCAACAGGATCGTTGGGTCTGAGGTGACACGTGATGCCACCGTCCAAAGAGGCAGACTTGTCTTTCCTAATGACCGTACAGTGAGGGTCGGCTCAGGTGACGGCATAGTCATTGGCTTGCCATTGTCAGCGCAAGCATCCACTTCTGTTGCAGATGGCACATGGGCAGACATGAGGTTTGAAGTAACAGCTGATGAACAGACAAGGTCGTCTGCAGCGGTGATACCGCAGGATGATGTCTTCAATGAATTGGAAGATTCTGATGTGGCATATATGCTGCAGAAGTCTGTTGCCCACGACTCTGGTTCAGCGGAGCAAGGTCAGGGAGAGTTGTTTGTGAATGAAGTTAGTGCCACAGGCGGGGTCCCCTATGCCAAAGACAGTCACAAGCAGACAGGTCTAGCAGTCCCAAGTTTTTTTGGTGTGGGAAGGCAGTGTTCAAAGGAGACAAGTGTGCCGGAATCGGCTCTTGGTCTCGACTCTGGAACTCCTCCCGAAACTGCATTTTACCAATTCAACCCTGATGCGGATGTCTTCGTTCCAAGTGAGGCTTTGCCAGAGTGGGCGCAGGTCATTGAAGATATCTATCAAGTTTGGGATGTTCATGCGTTTGCATGGCAAGGCGAATCACGTGCTACTCACTTCATGACATGGTATGTAGCACCGACAACTGGTCGTACCCAATGCCTTTATGGTAGAAGGATTGCCCTGTTTGCTGATTTTTGGAATTGGCGAGAGAATTTTCGACGTAAATGGGAGGATGAACTTGATCCTCATGTAGATTTCCAGCTTGTTCTTGTGTTTCCTCCGCCTACCCAAATGGAATCAGGAATTGCTGGACATGTGATCATCATCATTCAGCACAATTCTCCGGAGTGGTCTTCACTGATTCTCACGACTTTTGACCCGGCCATAAATGGGGGTCATCCATTCCACAGAGCATTTTCCTTCACTGAACAGCTTCAGCTGCAAGAGGTTTTGGGTAGGATTGGTTATACTCTCGAATGTGCGCATCACGCTCAATGTGTCTTCAGGCTTCGATCTCAGTTATTTGCAGCCACTGAACGTATCAGAGCATCTGATGGTGATGCCATTGATTTGATTGTGAACCGACATTACTATCCTGCTCAATGGAATCCTCCTTTTTTTCCTCAGACACCTGGTGCTGAAGGGTTAGAGTTGTTGCAAAAGAGAGTCGTAGTGAGAAAAGGTCAAATTGGAGAGAAGTGTGCAGATCCTCATGAGCATGGCAATAAGAAGTGCCCCGTCTCTTTGTACAATGCTCTGCCAGACGATGATAGTGATGTCGAAGGCTCCCCATTCACTCTAGCAGAGCTCTTTCGTCGGCAACGAGTGAGTCAATCCGATTTCATTGTTTGCACATGGGAGATGCACGATGGCGTTACTCACTTCGAAATGCATTCAAACAGTCGCTTTGACCCCATGCAAGTCAGTCGAATGTTTCGTGCAAATCATAAGCTGATCCAGGATTGCTCAGACCTGTACAGTGTGAAGTTCACTCGTGATTCATGGCAGTTTCAGCCAAATTGCTGGCACATTGGCTCCATCTGGCCGGTGTCGCTCGACAGAGCATTGGTTGCATGTGTCGTCTATCATAATGGATGTGCTTCAGCGCGAGCTGTCACACTGCCTCGTCGCACCAGAACTGACTTTTTGAGAGATGTTCTCATGTGACCTATGGTTCCTTCGTCAGGGTTAATGGCGTCATTGCCGGTGATGTTGTAACCTTGGAGAATGGAGATGTACTTGAATATCACAGTGCTGACCACGGACAACTCTTTTCAGTTGAAGCAGCTGACAGCAAGGTGCAAATTTGCCTGGATGCGACTGTTACCTCACACAAGCCGGTTTTTGATGTGGATGGTGAAGCTTTTGAGTTGCTTCCAAGCATGAGTGTACAAGCTGCACTTGAAAACGATGATGCTTGGGTTTTTCAGTTCATCCCGGAAGGCACAGATCTGCATAAAGAAACCTTTGAAGAACTGCATGCCCAACACGATAGGCAGGATGATGCGGTTATTGCGTATGAACTATACGTAGATGGGGCAACACATGGCAATTGGTCGGCCTGGGCTGTAGTTGCAGTCTCTGTTACTGAATCGGGGCGAACATTCAAGGGCTGCATCGGCGATATTACTGAGATCGTCAGAGATTCACCAAGGTGGATAGGTGCGGAGGGGCACACTAATGTCGATGCCGAACTCACAGCAATGGCAGTGGCCACAGCATTTGCCTGCTTTGGCTCTGCTGACTCACATTTTACGGTCAGGCCAGATCTTGCTTTAAGCAAGAGATTCCTTGACATCGAATCCACCAGCCGACAATCCAATGTCTTGGCGAAGGTAGTCCATGTGCTTGGACAAATCAAACCGGACAATGTTGAGGTCAATGAAGTTAGAGCTCACCGTGGTGATCCATGGAATGAATTGGCTGATGCGGTCGCCAAATGGATTGTAAGAAACAGACAGGCTGTTGGATCCGTTCCATGGAAAACCTTGCATTATTTGGCTGACTCTCCCACAACACAAAAATGGGAATGGATTCGACAACAGAGTGCCTCTTTTGCGAAAACAATGCCAAAGCTTCATGGTGAAGCTGTGTGGCAGCCAACACCTTCTTGCAAGAAGGTAGGTGTTCGAAGGGCTCATGGATCACAAAGTGTCGATGATCTTCGCCTCTCGCTGACAATTGCTACATACAATGGATTGGCACTTGACGAGACTGATGGGGCTTCCATTACATCTGGTGCGCGATCTCTCCGTCTGGATTCACAATTTCAAAAAAGACAAATAGCGGTGGTTGGGATTCAAGAGGCAAGGACCTCTGCAGGAATCAGGTGCACTGACAACTACAAGATTTACTCATCAGGGTATGAGCAATGTGGAAGGTCCAAACATTTTGGATGTGAGCTGTGGCTACATAAGGCACTTCCCATCTCTAAGCTGCAGGATGGTAGTGCTGTCAGGCTCAATGACTGCAAGGTTACGATCATTGTCTCTGAGCCTAGACTGATGGTAGCGCAACTTGAAGGCCCAATTTGTTTGTGTTTCATCGTTGCTCATGCTCCATGTGTGTCGGCTGATCGACCGTTTGCACAGGTCAAACAATGGTGGACAGATGTATCTGGCAAAGTGTCGAATGCAGTAGGAAAAAATTCGGTCATCTTCATTGATGCCAATGCGCCACTTGCTGACCATGCAACGGAGTTCTTCGGAATGCACCATGCGGAGGAAATGAATCCACAAGGCTTTGAATTCCAAGATTTTTTGACTGCCAATGAGTTTTATGTGCCATCTACATTTGCAAGCCATTGCGGTCCTTCAACCACATGGCATCATCCTAGGGGCATCCAGCTTAGACGGGATTACATCTTGCTGAGCCGATCCATGTTCATGTTGTGTGTCAAGTCCCACATTTGGAGCGACTTCGATGGTGGGTTTGGACATCTTGATCACTGCCCTGCGGTTTGTCATTTGGAAGGTATTATGACGCTCAAGCATTGTGCCAAAAAATTGAGATGGGATTTTTCCAAGATGCAAGATGTTGATGCGCAAAGGGCCTTTGCTGAGGCTCTGAAAACACTGCCAATGCCCACTTGGGAAGTCTCAATTGATGATCATTCAGCGCTTCTTGAGTCCAATATCCTGCAACTTGCCACACAGCATTTTGGAGCCTCAAAAAGAACGCGAGCGAGACCCATTTTGAGTGAGGGCACGATTGCAGGTATCCAATTGAAGAGGCAGGCCCTTGACATGGCACGTTCGCAAGGCTTTCAGGATGAGGGCATTGTTGCCGAGCTTAAGTGCTTGGAAAAGAGTGTTCGTTCGATGGTACTTCATGACCAGAGGAAATGGTATGCAAATTGGCTTGACTCTATCAATGAAGACTGGGCTAGTCACGATATTGCACAGGTCTACAAACGACTGCAGAGGTTGGGAAGAAGGAACAAAGATCTGAACAAGGGTCCCAGGCCGTTGCCCAAGCTGAAAATTTCGGATGAGTGCTTTGCTAGCAGCTTTGAAGAATGCCAAGGAGTTTGGAAGCAACAGTTCGCAGTCATTGAGGCCGGCTTAGACGTGACAGAGATGCAGCTCGCCCAATTGCATGAAACCACACACCAAGGTGTTGAGCAGGACCCTGAGTGCTGCCCTGACCCGTGTCAAATCCTCGCCTTAATTCGCAAGTTCAAAAATGGCAAGGTACCAGGACCAGGTCAGCTACCTGTTGATGTCATTAAGAGTGGTGGATATGCAATGGCTCAGATCCTTACTCCGCTTTTGGCAAAAGCCAATTGGCACATGCATGAGCCGCTCAATTGGAAGGGAGGATTGTTGGTCCCCCTTTTTAAGGGTAAAGGTTCACCGGCTGACCCTTCAGCCTATAGATCGATTTTTCTTTCTGACATCTGTGCCAAAGTCCATCATGCGAACATGAGGCAGAGGTTTGCCGAGATCTGGAATAAGGATGCTTCACTTATACAGCTAGGGGGAAGGAAGGGATGCTCGACTGACGTTGCCCATCATATGTTGCATGCGCACTTAGCTTGGGCACGGGTTGCCAATGTTTCATGTGCGATTTTGTTTGTCGACCTTCAATCTGCTTTCTACTCAGTGCTGAGAGCCTCCTTTTTTCAGGGTGAATTCCATGATGATGCAATTTGCTATGCAATGAAACACCTCGGTATTACACCCGATGAATGGCAGGAAATCAAAACAGCAGTGGCGTCCGATAATGCCACTGACGGATTGAAACCCCAATATGGTAGTATTTTGAAAGACATGTTTTCAGCTACACACTTTTCCATGCAGGGATTGCAAGAAAAGACAGCCACAATGCGTGGCACGAGACCAGGTGACCCTGTTGCGGATATTCTGTTCAACATGGTGTTCAGGCTTGTTGTTCTAGACGCCAGGAAGAAGATTGAGGCTTCTACAGGGATGAGTTGCTTTGGATCTCCTAAAACAGCTGCAGATGTGTCTGTGCCAACACATGTACCAGACAGGGGTTTTGCTGAAGTGACGTTTGTAGATGACATTGCTTATGCAATTCATTCAAGGTCGCCAGATGATGTGATTGGCTCCCTTCAGCTAGTTGCTTCTTGTCTCCACGATTCTGCTGCTTCGCGTGGGCTTGCGATTAACTATCAGGCAGGGAAAACCGAAGCCCTGATCAAGCTCGCAGGGCCCGGCTCGAAGAGTACGAAACACAAAGTATGGCATGTGCATGGAGGGAGATTGCCGGTTGTTACGGAACATGGCGTGCAGTCCTTGCAACTAGTGCATTCTTACAAGCATCTTGGATCATTCATGCAAGATCATGCTGTTGTTCAGAAGGACATCCGGTATCGAACAGCGCAGGCACGTAAAGCCTTTGGCCAGTTGCATCGTCAATTTTATGGCAAAAGGAATGTTGAGGACAGAACCAAGAGTGCTGTCTTTGCTGCGCTGGTGATGTCGCGTCACGTTTACAATGCACACACATGGGCGTGGGTCACACAGAAGGACGTTGTGCAGTGGGAAAACGGCCTTAGAGCGCAGGTTGCCTCCCTTGCCAAGCATGTGATGCGTCCTGTGCCTCCCTTTCAGTTCACCACCGCAGAGATTTGTGCACTGATTGGGCTCAATGGGCCCCAGGATGTACTGCACGCCAACAGACTTAGGTATGTCAAAAGAGCCATTCACACAGCTCCAGCTGCGCTATGGGCATTTTTACATGCCAATGAACAGGCAAGCTCCTGGATGAAATGGTTATTGGCATCCTACAAATGGATGTGTACTCATTTGCCTTGTGTTGCTTTACCAGAGTTTGAGGATGTTGGTGAACTGCTTACCTTCATTGCTATTGACGAGAGATGGAAAGGTCGAGTCAAGGCTGCGTTGAAATCCTGTTTGAGGCATACGACTGCAGGCGCACAGGGCAAGCTCTGGACATATCGCCTGCAGATGAAGGTGTCTCATTTTGTCTCCTTGCAGACTGGTTTAGATCAGGTCAAAGTAAGGAAGTGGAAGTGCAACTTGTGCGATGCAAGCTTTGACTCGAAGAAGGCATTGGCAGTTCATGCAAGACATAAACACAACTATCGAACCCAGCTCAAGTATTTTGTCTTAGGAGATGAATGCTTGGCGTGTGGTAAAAAATTCTTCAGCCGCACCCGCTTGCTGGCACACACAGTTGCTTCAGATACTTGTAAGAACAGCTATCTTGCTTGCTTCGTTCCAGCAGCTGACGAGGTTGTTGAGCAAATCGAAGGTGAAGAAAGAGAACAGATGCGAGCCCTTAGGGCTCAGGGATGGTCAGCCTCCAAGGCCTTTCTCCCTGTCACAAGAATTAGCGGTCCCCTCCTTCCCGGAAGTGGAACGGAAGATGCAGCCTTAATGAAGGCTCGATGGAGTGTCCGCATTTGTGAAAGTGGTCGAGCTTTTGAGGGTTTGGATGGCTATTGTGAGCAAAGCACGGAGACCTCTGACCACAAGGTCGAGATCTTGCCCTTTCTGCTGCAGTCAAATGGAGGTACGATTCAAGGAGAAGCAGGCATATACATGCAGTTTGGCCTTGCGGCCGAGGCCGCAAGGCTGCATATCAATTGCTTCCTTTTCGTGCATTTTTTCAGCGGTTACAGAAGGAGGGGCGATTTGCAACATTGCATCGAAAATCATGAGATCATTGGCAACCAACAAATCTTCTGCATATCAGTCGATTTATGTTTAGCCAAAGAATTCTCTGACTTGACAGATGCTGACACAAAGGATTTCTGGATTCAGAAAATGCGTCAGGGACACGTTTTGGGCATCGGTGGGGGACCCAGTTGCGAAACTTGGTCTGCGGCACGGCATGTGCCCGGTGGACCATCACCTGTGCGCACCTATGACGAGCCATGGGGCATTGCGGGCCTGACCAGCAAGCAATGGAAACAGGTTTCCACTGGCACTACGTTGATCCAGTTCCTAATCGACCTTATTGTGGTTGCGTCACAATTAGGACTCTGCGGGTTTCTTGAACATCCTCAGTTTCCACTCTGGCTGATGAAAGTGAGACCGGCTTCGGTTTGGACGTTACAAGCACTGAGGACATTAGCAAGGCTTGAATGCATTCAGATTTGCTCTTTTGATCAGTGCGTGTTCGGGCTTGATGCGGTCAAACCCACAACCCTCATGCTTTTGAGGTTGCACACTTTCAGAGATTTGACGCTTACCAAAGGTCTCGGGGGCAGATGCTCACACAGGACCAAACACAAGCCATTGCAAGGAATTCAACCAGACGGCTCTTTTGCCACAGCCCGGGCGAAGGTCTATCCCGAGGCGATGAATCGAGCCTTAGCCATTGCAGTGTCAAGGTTTTTGACCGAAAGGCAACTGCAGAGCAGTATGCCGAGGTTGCCAATTGACCTGCAAAAATTAAACAGTACAGAGTTCACAGATGGTTCCATTGTGCAGCCGGATTGCCATCAGTGAGCGCGTGCAAGTTCCGAGCGTTGCATTGACGCAGTATCGACAAAGTGACAAAAGTTCTATACAACATATTCTTTAATTTGCTATCATTTTATGATGTTCTACACACAATACATCACAATACCGTCACATTCGATGCCACGAATGTGTGACTTCGTACTAGAGAGAAAGGTGCATCGTTCTCAGGTCGTGCCAATTCTCACTGCGTCGTTCCAGGGCACAGACTCTGTGATTGCCAAAGCGTTGACGAAAGCCAAGGCAGCGCAACCGATCACGTACGACTCATGGTCCAACTTGAAAGGGTCCAACGTATGATCTGGATTATATCTGGATGATTTGGACGTGTGATGAGGGTTAGATTTTGTATGTAAAAATAGTAAAAACATTCAATTATTGAAATGTCCGTGTGTTTCATCACTCTTCAAACATGGCACTGGAAATTCCCACTTAGTTCATTCTTAGTTCTATGATTTGCCCAGTGAAACATCCATGGCAATGAGAATTCCCAGCTACATGTAGCCATGTAGCCATGTTTCATTGCCATGGGGTATGTCCTTTTTGGATCTTTTTGGCAGGAAATGAACATGATCAAGCCTGGAGACAATGTGGTAGCACTGCATGGCCAGAAGGAGGAGTGCCCTGGTGTTTTCCTCAGCTCATGGATGCTATGATGCGCTTGCGATGGCTTGCAGGTATCATTCACAAATGTCCAAGTTTTGGTCACTTTGTTTTTTTATTTGCATACCAATCTCACCAACGAGATCATCACCGCCAACCGTTCTGTGTCAAAATCTGAATTTACTCTGGCCTAGGCCTAGATTTCTTCTTTACACTTTAAAGAAACGGCTGGTCTATTCCATGCAAACAGGTGTTTGACTTTTGTCGTATTGCCGTCGATCTGGGTTTGCTGCAGTGGCAGCAGTGGCAGCAGTGGCAGCAGTGGCATTGCATCCCCAGCACTTGGGACACTGGAAGGTGTCCCCAAGATGCTGGGTTAGCGATGTGGCAGAGTAGGAAGTAGCTCTCGTAAGGCACCGACAAACAATTGTGATTAAGACAAGACAAGTTTGGTCGATACATGTCGATACTATATAATATATACATAAATAACACATTGTCATGGTTTTCCAGTTTCAGACCGTTTATATTTGCTTTACTAAGGTCACTCCAACTTGCTGAAGATTGCAGCAAGCCGAGCGTTTTTATCCTTCAGCCATTCACAAACCGCATGACTACTGAAATAGAGGGAAAGGTATGGACAAATATGAAAATATGGGTTGGATGCAGCCAGAGACAGCTTCTTTGAGACCCCGAGATTCTGGCAACATTCGTGCTCTGTCTTTCGGCCGAGGTTTGCGTCAGCTGAGATATGCCACGTGTACTTGGTATTCTCTGCTGAAAGATGTTGTTAGAAAGATGTTGTTACACCTACACACATTTAAAGATCAAGTTATCTGTTGGGGAACAAGTATAAACTGTTGATAACTGTTGTTCCCCTCATTGATTCACTTTCGGAGTCTGGCTTGGCAGAGGAGGCGCAGAACTCTGCGCTTCCGACTTTCGACCGCTCCCGATCTTGGCTCTCCACGAGCTCATCCCAGGGGCTGCGCACAGCAGTTCCCAGTGGCGTCTAAGCTTCGCGGGAAACTCGCGATCATATTTTCCACTGCGTGCAACGTGCAATTCTGTGGAGCGAGGTCCAAAAGAGAGGCAGGGAAAATTGCGAAATATACAGTATTATATTGCGATATATTGAGATCGAATTTCAAACAACGCTGCAATGGGACATGACTGGATTTCCAGTTGAGATTTTGGCAAGATTGTGTAAGATCTTTTGCACTCTTTTGCAGACAACCCTTCAAAGGGTCAGGATCCATGACGCAGCTTTGCAAGCTTCAAGGAGCGCTATCACGCCAACGGAGGGGCAGTTTGTTCTCCGTCTGTGCGTGATGTATCAGCAAAGCTCTTTGCAGCTTTGTAGCAAGAGCGGTGGGGCTGAATTCCCCTCTTGGGCCATCAGCAACAGCAGCAGCGTAAGCATCGTCATCAGTACCACCATCATAGTCACCACAGCAGCTTTGTTAGATTCGTTAGCATGTCCTTATGTTGTCATCTTAATGGATGCATGTCTTGTTGATACGAGCAATCTCATCATCTTCATCCTCGTGCTTCTCCTCCCATACCTCTCTTCCTCATCATTGCACTGTTGCACCCCCCGCCCCCCACTGCCAGTCTTCTTTCCTCACCCTTCGGCCTCAAGTTCTGGGTTGCCCTGCATAGCACTGGAATCCCAGCCAGTCACTGAGGCTGTTAGATGAGCCTGCTACCCGAGCAAACCTAATCGCATTGGAAACTGCTGCCCCTGACAGCTTTACCCGTAACTTGGAAGCATTCACTTCATTGGGAGATTTGAGGCAATTCATGCTGGATGCCCATCTAGATGGGAAGTTCAGGACGCAATTGTGTAATTCTTGATATATATTATTGTATCATAACATACGGTATCTCCATGGGAGGTTTTCCGACAAGTTTTCCAGTCAGATCATTTTCCAAATTTTCCAAGGAAAATGCAAACTTATTTGCACCATGGGTCCTGCTTGTTGGGACCCACCAATGCTGATCAAGCTCATCGAGACTTGGCAGATCTTGGCCCTGATGCCGTGCCGAGAACGCCAAACGCTGTGTTGTGTGGCCCGCCGTGTTGCCCCAGCGCAGTGTCAAGGATCAGGGCATGAATATCGCCCGCCTGAACTTCTCGCACGGAGATCATGAGGTGAGGTTTTCCATTGTACTGTTTGACAAAGAAAAAGGTTATCACATTCGGTGCAAAATGTTGTGAACCTCATTCTTACAAGACAGAAACGGAAAGGGACCTGTGGAGGGGAGATATAAAGTAATGTCCGACTGTAGCTAGTTCATTGACTTCTGAGACTCTGGTTGATTTCAGGGCCACGGGAGAACTGTGGAGAACATCCGAGAGGCTCCTGCTCTACCTGAAATGCTCCGTTGGTAAACGCCAGAGAACCGTTTGACAATGCGACTTTCAGTGCTGAAAGAAAATTCAAAACGTGTTGGTGAATCTGCCAAGACTACATTCATCATCATATCCGTACATATGCATGTGAGATGTGCTCACATGCGGCATATTTTACCAAAGGCATGCAAGCAGAGACCTGACAAGCCCGTCGCGATTTTGTTGGACACGAAGGTCCTCCCTGGGAAGCGGTTTGCAAAGCGTGAAGCAGATGGAAACAGCTTTAGCAGAGTTTTTATACTATACCTCGTTGTGACACAGACAAAGAAATGGATGAGAGGTCACCAGTGCGTCTACACTTGACAGTGTAATTCGCATCGATTACTGTAAGGCAGGTTGAAACATGTTGAAACTGAAAGTGCAAGCTGTATCAATCTGTAAGGAGAGGAGATGACTGGAAGCACAGTCTGCTCCCCTGCTCCTTGCCCAGGGTCCTGAGATCAGAACTGGCTTCTTCAAGGACGTTTCAAGTTTCGGGTGGACAATGATTGGGTATTTGATTTTGCTATTAATATTGTCATTAATGTCCTATATTGATCTATATTGCAAAATATTATTATGACTTATTATGACTTATAATGACTTATAATACCAGTAGTACCGGACACAAGGCGGTGGCGGAAGTTTCAGAACAGGAAACCTATAGGAGACGTTGGATGTTGTGAATCAGGGATGGCAGAGCGAATCCACTGATTGACCGAAAGGTGGTTGGAGTTGTGTTTGCTGGAGTGGCTGCAATGGTTGCAGTGGTCACCTCACCCACAACTGCTGGATGTAGTGTGATGTACTGCTAACTGTAGTTGTAGTTGTAGCGTAGTGGAGTTGTAGTTGTGGTGTAATGTAATTAGTGTAGTGT
>Ga0126342_10008803_pt1 | contig 18084 bp, 13 predicted proteins | sample Cyp1metagenome_FD_92528 | JGI IMG/M metagenome (GOLD analysis project Ga0126342, IMG submission 92528) | Coral microbial communities from Lord Howe Island, Old Settlement Bay, Australia - Cyphastrea 1 metagenome | ecosystem: Host-associated > Invertebrates > Cnidaria > Coral ... | reverse complement strand
TTCTAGCAGCAATTCTGCCTAGTTGGTGAAAAGGGTGCTGGGACTGTGTGTAGCGATAGGGGGCCTTATGAAGCGATGCCATGACCTCACCACATGAATTGAGTTTTGACCGTCGCACATATAATATAGATAGTCTTAGATAGTTGATGAGGTGTATAAAGCAACTTAAAATTGTGGGGACCTCACCTTGCAGAAATAGTTTGGAAATTTCTTCCCGTTTTTTTTTTGGAGCCACCATACAGGGAAACGGGCTGGGAATATACCCTCCGACTGACATCGAACCCGCCCAGACATCGAGGGAGACTACGGTCCTCCATGGCTGTAGGTTATTTGCCCGGTCTACGTTCGTTGTTTACCTTTCTTGGGGGCTTTCTGGTATGCAAAAAAACATCGCAGGGGAGAAAAGAAAGCCGCCATTTCCGTCAATGTGGGATTATCGGGGGTTCTAAGGTTGGCCACGTTGTTCGGTGCTCCAGTCCCCTCTGAAGGAATATGAATATAGTACGCTAAAAAAGTAGCATGTAGTACCTCGCAATAGATGGCAATACATGTTTTTTTTAGCCTCTGCCCTATGAAACTTTAGTAAACCCTCATTGCGGGGTGGTTGAGTCGCCGCCAATTCTTGATGGTTACCTACTTGGAGGATCACCCACTCATCCCGCTTAGTGTTACTAACCTAGGTTAGTAAGTGCCCGATTCGTGGGTTATCCCATGTCTATACATCTCTATACATCTCTATACATCTCTATACATCTCTATACATCTGTCCGTCTCTCTCTCTCTCTCTATAAATACACACACACATATATATATACTTACATATGTTCATCAGTGGGTTCCATCTATGGTTACCACATTATATATCAGTGGGTTCTAGTTATATCTATGGTTGCCAACCAGTTGCTAACCATATTGATCACACTTCTTCCCAGCTTTGTTCCTTTCCGATGCCAGGAGTACAAGCGCGACAACACGGGCGGCCCGCGTGGCCAGTTGGCCGCACATCCCGCGGCAGCGCAGTTCGTCATTGACAATGCGGCACCTTGGTCAGCTGCTGAATGGGGTCGTTGGACCAGCAAATATAGTGATATATATATATATACAATGTGGTGCCCCCCTGTGGTTATAACTAACATAAACCCTAGTTATTTTAGTTTTAAACCAACAGAACGCTATCTTGGGGGCCCCGCATTGTAGCTGCAAGTCAAAATGTGCAGCCCCATCCATACCCTGAACCCACAGGCCGATCCATACCCCCGATCCATACGAAAACGCTGGTGATCCAGACCGATCCATACGTCTGGATCACCGCGGGCCGATCCATACCCGAATTTTGACGCATTAGTGAATTACCAGTAAAGAATATGAATCTACCATTAAAAAGAACGGGATGATAGATTTCTATGCCAACAGTCAAGGGTATTTGACCTCACAAGATCGTGTTTTTAACTGGGTTGGTAAACCTTGGCAAATGGTCACTAAAAATAGTCAAATTTCTTGCCCACAAACGGGAAAATAGACCAGCAAAAAGACCCGTACCCTCTGGTAAACAAACATAGCTATTGAAAATGGCCATAGAAATAGTTGATTTACCCATTCATAGCATGGTGATTTTCCATCGCTATGTTAATTTACCAGAGGGTATGTTGAAGGGTAGTCAGCATTGACCGTTGAAGCAGGGACCTAGCAGAAGTCACCAGAAACGATGGGTCTGCATCGAACTTGGGATGTGGCCCGTGGCCCTGAACTATCAACCTGCAAAACCAATGCATCTAATATTGAATCATGAATGACCATAAATGACCATAAATGACAATAAATGACCATAAATGACCATAAATGACCATGAACCACAAGTCTAAGAGGTCAGACTATATCTGGGTGCACAAGAGGAACTTTTCGGAGCAGACCCGTGCGGCGGGACCCTGCCGCCCTGGCGCCGTCAATGGATTGGTCTGAGGGACCTTCTTGGCACCACCAGGAAAAATCCATTGAGAAATGTTACAGGAAACCATAGATTTCATAGGAAAACCATAGGAAAACCATAGGAAAATTGTGATTAATTAATGGTGATGAATCCATGATTAATGGTGATTAATGGTGATTAATGGTAATTTACCCTCTGGTTATGACTAACATAGCCATGGGATAGATGGCCCATAGAAATGGATGGTTTACCGAACTTAAAAATGGGTGGATTTTCCATGGCTATGTAACAAATAACCAGATGGTAGATTCCATAGGAAACACCCATAGGAAAATTACAGGAAACCATAGATAGATTCCTATGAAGATCATGGGTGTTTCCTATAATTTGTCCCTTAAACCAATCCATTGAGAAAGGCTTCGCAGCAGAAGGAAGGGCTTCGCAGTCAGGTCCATCCAATGGGTAACATTGCCATCGAATTCCGCTTTTTTGGACCTGGAAATCACTACTTGGTGCAACTTGGAGAATTCCAGGGGCCCGCAACATGCTGAGATCAGCCGACTTCTGATTGACATCCAGGATGCCACGACCGCGCGCGCGATCGGCAAGGGAACAAGTCGGAAGGGTGTCATGGGATTGCTCTTCACAGTGGCTCACATTCTTCTAGTTTAGTCCTTTAATTTTTTGCTATATTGTGAATTAAATGACTAAATAGGAATATCACTAAGCAGCTATAACAATTGTTTTTTTGGGGGGGAGGGGCAGGGTACTGTATCCAAGATTGGTAATGCATTGAAGATATGGGCAAACCACCAGGTGAATCGTTGATTTTCGTTTGGCTGCGATGGAACGCCTTGGTGTCTCACTAGGACTTTCCTTTCTGGGGGTCCAATGTATCAACATTGACTGGCTGGTGGTTTGGAACATGATTTTTTCATAATCCCAACTCATATTTTTCAGAGGGGTAGGCCAACCACCAACCAGCTTTTGTTACCCTCTGGTAATTTGTTACATAGCTATGGAACATGTACCGTTTGTAGATAATTTACCTACTAGAAATGGTGATTTTCCATAGTTTTTTGTATGTTTACCGGAGGGTCAACCACCAACCAGTTAAGAATTATTTTGTTTGGCTTTGTAGAAGGTTTCTTCAACACTCCCCTCCAAAAGGATCATCAGCGCATTCTCTGCACACCAATCGAAAGAGTGTTTCATGATTGGTTCACTTTTTTCGGGCCGCCAAGAATCAACGCAGGGTGGGTATACACTGTAGAAGTTCAACATGGCTATTGACAATAGCCAGTTTTAGTTGGTGAATCATCTGCAAATGAGTCATGGCTTCCATAGCAAAGTGTCATGCTGTTGTTTTTGGACATGCGTCGCACCCCACTTCCCAGGCGCAGAAGAAGGGACACATCAAAGCCTAAACTGGTTGGTGGTTTGGAACATTTTTTGTGTTCCATAGTATGTGGGATAATCCTTCCCATTGACTAATATTTTTCAGAGGGGTAGGTCAACAACCAACCAGTAAAAGCTTATCTCAAAAGCGGCCAACAGCAGCCAGCAGATGAACATCGATGAGAGATATGGATCTGAGCGACTACCAGCAACCCCCCAAAAAGATAAAACAGACAAATCCCACAAAAACAGCGGTAGATGAAACGTTGGTTGCATGTTTTCGAGGGTCTTGTAACCAGTAACAAGCCAGCTGTAACCTGCAGGATCATCACACTGATCATTCCCCAGTTTCGTGGCTTATCCATGATTGTCCTACAGCGCTTGTAGCCTCTCCCTAGTGGATGGTGCCTCCCAGTGATGTTTGTTGGTGACCCAGTGATGTTTGTTGGCTTATAAACCCCATGAATACTATAGTTATATACATCATGTTATATATTTTTACGCTTTCGTTTACGGGGGCCCCATCCTGTGCAAGGCCAATGAACGGCAGCAGGAAGGAATCAATGCAGTTGATCAACTCCTAAAGGTGGAGGCTTCCAACTTGGTCTCAGCTGCAACAAATTCCTGGGGAATTCCGGCAGTTTGCGAAATGGAAAATGGGGAAAATGGACCATAGAAATAGATGATGTACCTATTAAAGATGGTAATTTCCATAGCTTTTTGTATGTTTACCAGAGGGACATGGAAGGGGAACATTATCGGAAAATCCCCACTATGGAGCCATTGGAGCAATCGGAGGGAGCTAACCAGTTACCAATCGGCATCCTGCAGGGCAATCTCAATAGTGGGTGGGAGCTGTTTATTAGGAGCTATGGTTGACTTACTGGTGCTTAGCAGGGAATTTTCGGGAATGATCCATAATCACTAGTAATAATCATCCCATTCCCCCAGCAACCCATCCATTCCCTGCTAAGCACCAGTAAGTTGAATCATGTTCAATCATCCAAAGTTCGAAGCAAAATTTGGAGGAGCCTGTCCAAATTCCCAACTAAAAATACGAAGCCAAAGACCCCAAGGAGCCACGAATTGCGGTTCCTAATTTCAAATGCTAGAAAATCCATGAATTTCTATGCGACCCATTGATGCCATGGTAAATTGAGGATGGGACCTGATTGTTTTTACGACTTTGTTCATGTGTTTGGGGCAGTAATGTGGGCTTGATGGTCTCCAATCCTTTGCTAGATTGGTTTGGTTTATGGTGGTATATATATAGATAGATATCACATCGAACAAGTGCATGGGGTTGTGTATCAACAACCATAACTGTTGGGCACCACACTGCAGGGTTGTACAGAAACAAACAATCCCCAAAATCCAATGAAGCATTAAATCATTATTCTTGCCCATGAAGAGGTATATAAAGTCACTATTCTCCCCCCATTCATGAACATTAAGCCACTATTCTCCCTCATGAAAGGTCACTATTATATCTGGCTAAATTATAGCGACCTCACTGCGACCTCACTGGAAATCATAGTTAGTAAGGGGAATCATCCCAAAATGGCCTTATTTCACGTTAGTGAAAAAGTATAATTTACCATGATTATATTGAATTTTGAGACCTCCGCTCTTGATGTGTTCCAGAATGGTGGTTCATGGCACTCCTTTCGGTCAGGGCATCAAGGAAGTCTTAGTGCGTTGGCTGCAGTGTGAGGAAGAGTCTGGAGATTGAGAGGTGCTCTGCGAAAAGGGAATTGTGTACAATGAACGCAGTAAGCGATGAATCATGATCAATAAATAAAGTTCTGCTTTGACACATGGCTATGGATCAACATCACTATTTATAAGAGGGATCAACATCCATTTAGCAGCTATTTTGGTGTTCACCAAGGGATACATGGTAGCGGTTTTGATCCATCCCCATATGAGTGCCCCCCCCTTGGACGACGCTACAAGCAGCCAGAGCAGCCAGTATCCTGGCTCCGTTCCGGGTTGATTTGAAGGGAATCCGGTTGCACAATTTCGGCAGATGTTCCGTTCCCCAGATTTGGAACGAAAAAATCTGGAGGATACCCTCTGGTAAATTAACATAGCTATGGAAAATCACAATTTTCAATGGATAAATCCATTATAATGGCCATTTTCAATAGCTACTGTATGTTAAATTACCAGAGGGTATCTTATGGTTCCATGATGTGGTTCTGCAAGGCAGGACTCCTGGATTTCGATATTTTCCACTTGTATATCTTTGATCCCAGGAATTGAGAAATGGTTATCTCGAAATCAAGGAGCTGGGGTGCCCTGGTCTGGGGACCCACTTGGATGGCTACTTGGATGGGCAGCTTCATTCTTTGCCATAAATGATCATAAATGTGAATTCACATGGTATATGTATACAATTCTATGCAGCTAAGTTGACTTGCAATTTGCTTACCCTCTGGTAATGACTAACATAACTAATTGTGGAAAATCACCATGCTATTCATGGGAAAATTCACTATTTCTATGGTGATTTTCCATAGCTATGTTTTGAAAAATCACCACTTTTCAATATGTTTAATGGGTATATCCACTATAAACCACCCATTTTCCATAGTTTTTTCTATGTTTCTCAGTCATTACCAGAGGGTAACAACTCTCTGTTTGGTAACTACGGCGTAACCCAAAAAAAGCGACCGTTCGCTCATCCAAAGCGACCGACCGTTTCCAGCCGTTTGGGAGGATGATCTCAGGAGACTTTTATTTTTGGGGCTCCCCCAGTGATGTTTGGGGCTCCCATGACCATACAAGGTGGTGCCCCCCCCAAACGTTATAAGTTGGTTTATAAACCCCATTAACTATAGATATATCACCAACAAAAACCATAGTTATTGGAGTTATAAACCATAGTTATTAGCTATCTTGTGGGCACCACCTTGTAATATATGACTTACTGGTGCGTTTCACGTATGGAATGGATGGGTTGCTGGGGGTTGCTGGGATTAGTATTACTAATCTATGGATAATCTATGGAAAATATGCATGGAATATATGGAATATGAATAGCTGGTCGGTGGTTCAATGGTGAACTTATATTTTTTGTGGTTGTATAAATATTTTTTTAAACAAAACAATGTTATATATATATATATATAACATTTTTCCATATATTGGGAATTTCATAGTCCCAACTGACGAAATCATATTTTTCAGAGGGGTAGGTTTACCACCAACCAGATAATATACGATAGTTATATAAGTAGCAAGAACCATAGTTGTTATGTTTACCAACGTAGCGATTTCGTAAACGGGGGCCCCATTTGGTAGAATTCAGCGGTGTATTTTTGGGGTGTGTTGAAGTTGAAAGCACCAACCAAATTTTGGGGAGTAGCAAAAAGTGATTATTGCTCATTCAGATGGGCAAAAAAAAATCAGGCAACCCATACTTTGAAGCTTGGCTTGAGATTTGACATCATTTGGCTCTGGGCCAGTGATAAATAGAAACCTGGCCAGGGATCCAATGTGGGCCCCCCTAGTTATAAGTTGGTTTATAACCCCATCTAACTATGGTTATACCTACCATAAACCCTAGTGAAATTGTAGTTAGAAACCAAGTTAGCTATCTTGGGGGCCCCACATTGTACATTTCCCAATATGTGGTTGCTCATATGGACCGCCTGAACCCGCGGTTCAATTGCTGTAAATCTCCATTGATGGCAAAACCGGATACCCTCTGGTTATGACATACACATAACTATGGAAAGTCACCATAGAAATAGTGAGTTTTCCCATGAATAGCATGGTGATTTTCCATAGTTATGTAAACGTTTACCAGACGGTAGGTTTCTGAGCAACATTTCTATGACATCAAACCCATTGATTGGTCTTGCTGCTTCAGAACAATCCTCATTTTTGCAGCACAGTTTGCCAACCACATGCCAGATGCTCCCTTAGAATATTTGCAATAATTATTCACACCAAAAACACTCCAAAGGTAAGGTAAATGTATGTAAACGCATCATAGATGGAGCATACATGAGCATATAACTGTTTGATCCATCTATATGTTAGATACTGTATATGCCTCAGATTGGCAAATATATATATATAAAGAAAGAGAGAGAGAGAGAGATGCTTTTCCTTATAAATACCCATGTTTTTTTCCTTTTTCCCCGGTATCTCTCATGGCATGGAAGATAAAAATCGACAGGAGCCCAAGGATGAGGAGCTTGAAAAGCAAGTCCTCGCTACTCGGCCAGCTCGTCCCGGGTTTGTGGCAAAAAAAACTGGTGAATTTCCTCGGGAAACATTGGGATTTAAGCCCATTTAAGCACAAAGCCATAGGATCCATGGTGCTGGTATATATGCTAGCATTGGTGGTATATTGATGATAAATGTTACCATATATAGCAGCACCATGGATCCGTCATGGGAAAGAATCAAGAAAATAAGAAAACATGGGAGAGAACTAGACAAGATTGGGATTGGATTTACCGTTTGGTAAACTGTTGCAGTTTGCGAACTTGAACATGGCCATTGAAAGTTCGTTGATTTTCCTCTTAAGCAACGGTGATGTTCCATAGTTATGTTGTATGTTTACCAGAGGGCAAGCCCATTTGGGAGCGATTCGTGAAAGGAAGCTGCAAGAATGTGGGTACATAACCAACGTGAACCAATCAACCAAGTTGGGAATGTGTTGGAATCGATGATGATGATGGTGATGATGATGATGATGATGGTGGTGATGGTGGTGGTGGTGATGATGATGACCACGACAAATTAGTAAACATAACTGGTTGGTGGTTTCAAACATTTTTTTTTATTTTCCATTTCATATATGGGATAAACCTTCCCATTGACTAATATTTTTCAAGATGGTTAAAACCACCAACCAGATACATTTCCATACACTTCCCAATATGTGGTTGCTCACATGGTCCGCCTGAACCCGCGGTTTAATTGCTGTAAATCTCCATTGATGGCAAAACCGGATACCCTCTGGTTATGACATACATATAACTATGGAAACCACCATAGAAATATAAATAGTGAGTTTTCCCAGTTAGTAAACATAAATTTGTTCACCCATTTCTATTTCTGAGAAACTATAGGTGACTTGGGGCTATTCGAGGGATGATCCTTATGATCCTCCAGGCTTTTACCAGTTTTGAAGACGTTGTTTCTGTTGGGTGACTTGTGGTTGAGATTGCTCAAGGTGAAATCCTAACATGGCCACGGAGGAAAAACATATTATAAATCATGTTTAAATCAACTGAATCAAATATAAATGGGCCATGGTCCATAGCTATGTTAAATTACTGGGGAATAATCTAATAGAAACTATAGTAAGATAGCGGCAACGGTGTCCTTCTTGTGTGGGTGGATGATTTGGGCATTTTTGATCGCGAAATAACGTGACTATCTTGCCAGAAGAGCGCTATAGCTGGATATAGCTGGTATCAAATGCTGGCCAGTTGTACATCATACGATTTTACTCCTATATTAGCTACGTCTCCGTTTGCATACTTTTCTATATCCGCCGCGTTGATTTGATATATCATTTGCAAGCCACTTGCCTACTTGTTAGCTAAATTGAAGGAACCCCAGGCAATCAACATGTGCTGCAATCCGGGTTGACACTAGGGCCGTACAAGGTGGTGCCCCCCTAGTTATAAATGGTTTATACACCTAATTAAGTATATATACATATATATATATATATCACCTATAAACCATAGTTATTGGAGTTATAAACCAACTTAGCTATCTTGGGGGCACCACCTTGTAGGGTATCTCCGAAAAAAACCGTCCTGCATCCTACGGCTCAGGCATTGATGGATGAGAATCTGCACAGCTTGCGGCCATTGGTCATGGAAGACATTCCCGCCTCAGGCGGGGCCACGGGCCACAGGGCGTCCTGGACGGGTTCCACGGTTCCAGTTCCTGGGACGCACGCCGGATTTATTTCTGGTGGATCCCCTTATGTCACAACCATAAAAGGGCGTTACCCTCTGGCTATGACTAACATAGCCATGGAAGCCATGGCCCATAGAAATAGATGGTTTACCTATGTTTACCTATTTAAAATGGTGATTTTCCATGGCTATGTTAAATAACCAGATGGTAACCTTTAAGTTTAGCTACCCCCAAAAAGATGTAACATCAATTTGAACATATTTGAACATGATTTGGAGGTACACGCCGTGCGGGTGAGGGACCGTAGTGCTTTCATCGTTTTTTTTTTGAATTGCACCATCCAATGTGTCATGTTTGCTTGCAGTCGTTTTTGTATGCAGTTGGAAACGTATTATGAGATAAGCAATGGCAATTGATTGTTCAGACGATGTTCACAGCTTAAGTCCGTCACTTGCTATTGAATAGCTTGGATTCATGTGGTTGTTTCGCTGTTTCTTCCACTTAGTTGACACCTGTATGCACCAGTTGACACACAGACCAGCACGGACATCTGAACCCAAGGGTCCGAGTTTTAACATACCAGTGGCTTCCGCCAGAAATCCAGGGATAAAGCTGTGCCGTGAGAAAGATCCTCAGAGCAGGACTTGCAGGACTTGCCCTGCATGAGCAAACAGAAGAAAGACACACCTCCGGTTGTTAATGTTCAAGTTCTTCCCAGAAGCAACGTTCTTAGCCCCGCCCCACCCATCTCCGTTGGAAAGCATTGAGAGCTCCGTGAACTGCACCATAAATCCTTGTGGGAGGATGTTCCTGTTCCTTTTTTCTTGAAGGGTAACTATGATTTATGGATGTTTATGGTAGATGCACCATCCTGTACTGTAATGATCTAATAATCCTTTCCGACATACCCTCCACATAGATCCTAAAAACAGACAATTCGTCGAATGTATATTTCCAACCCCAAGAAATGGCAGGGTCTGGAGGTTTCCCATTTTTTGGGTACCAAAAATCATCCACTTTAAGGATTCTCCGTAATTCTCTGATCCATTTTTGGGGTACCTCCCACAGGAAACCAATCCTCCTGCCATCCCATGAGCAGGCTTGACGCCGAACAAGGGTCGTCGAGCGACTGATATGCAGCACAAGGCGCGCTATCGATGACTCTCAGCGGTCGAACTGGGACGCTGAGGTGAAAATTCGTCGCTGGCAAGCTTTAATGTACGTTAAATGTAAGTTATGTGGCGGAGATAGACTATGTTTGAGTAAGTGTTGGAATCAGTTTGGAACATGGTTGGTGCTTTAAAGAATGGACATTCGAGTTTGATGAAAAAAAGGACAAACCATTGGAACGTCGTGTCGAGCTGTCCAAAAAAAGGAATTCATGATCAAAAATCAGGGTGTTCACCATCTTGAACATTGGGGTTTAAACTGAAGCATGTGATGAATATGGAAAATTGTCTTGGTTGTATAATGTTGTATAATGTTGTATATGAGATAACCATGAAAACATGATCAACCATGTCCTGTAATTAATCCCTTCCCCCTAATATTAAATTAAACACTCACAAGAAGCATAGTTTAGTACGGATTTTACATATTGGGACCCCTTGAGGGTGTGTTTAGTATTTCGGGACGTGGGATCCTTGGTGCATTGTAAAAAAACAGTTTGTGCTGTGAATCATGTTTGTTTTTTCTCCGCACCTTTGATGCTTCCATAATCTGTGACTACTAGGATCAGCTTGGAGACGGAGTGGTAGCATACACATGTGCTATTTTCAATCATGTTAGTAAAACCATGTAAAACCATACAATCCACCATTCCCGATTTAGTAAAAAAATGTGGAAATAAACTCCATCAAATGATGGTCGTTTTCTGACTCTACTCAGATTATTAAAGTCACCACCAGTTCTTATTGTCAACATTCATCGTGGTTTCAGGTGGGTAACTGATAGCAGTCAGGCGGTCAAGCAGCATATGTTTTTTTCTGCTCCTGTCCCGTCTTTTGGGGGTTTTCGTAAATGGGGGTACCCCCAAAAAAATGTTTTTGTTGATTGAACATCCCAATCTAAAATGTTTGGGGGTACCCCCAGATCATGAAACCTTCATTGGTTGCGTTTGCAAAACCATGTTTGTTGGCGTCAGTCCAGCCCACTGCACGTTTGAATCTCCCCGAAATCCGAGGATTGAAATCCCAGGATTGGTGGATTTGCTGGGAAGATCGTAGATCAACCTCCGGACTTGAATGTTTTAAGGTTTTAGTCATAGATGCCATACTGATACTGGTTGGTAGTTTGGAACATGAATTTTGTGTTGTCATATGCTGGGAATTTCATAATCCCACCTGACGAACTCCATCATTTTTCAGAGGGGTAGGTATACCACCAACCAGTGATATTTGTTAATTTTGTTTGCAGCCTTTCAGTCCCGGAATTGTGAACGAAGGAATGAAACTCAGAAGAAATGTGATCGAATCCATTGATTTTCAAAATGGTTCTTGAACTTTTTTTTTACACTGAAGCATAGCCCTGCTTTTTTTTTTTCGGATGCAGTTCCCTGCAAAAGCCCACATTGCCGTCAGAAGGTGGGCCTGGTCTATGCTTCTGCCGTACCGGTGCAGGCTTACATGAACAAAGGCACCGCGGCACGGCAGCGAGGGATTTATAGCGCGGGTGTCTACCAAGCATTAAAACACCGATTCTTAAGGCTTTTTTAAGAAATCAACGTATCAAATGAAACGGGTTAAAGCATGTTAAACCAAATGAATGTGTAATTGATACTTTGATTGTTGTTTCATTTGATGGAAACATATCAACTTATTAGCAGCCTTTTCTTGATAGAGTATCGAATAGATTGGCATCCCAGTTATATCCATATTTGGACTAATCCTCCGTACCCTACTTGTAACATCTTAAGATCACTGGGCTTACACTGGAGTTCGAACAGCTGATGTTATCCGTATCTCTTCAACAGTTATGTTCAAATCATCTACCTCAAATCCCATGGAGTTTCAACGCAGCGTTCTTACATGTCAACAATGTAATACCATATCAAGGGGATTTTCAGGATCCAATTGATGGAGGTCCGTTAGTACTATGTTTGACCATATTTTGTGGGGATGTTCCGTTACATATGCCTAAACATAGGCCTTCTATATGGTAGGTACCTCAATTTAATTTGGGTTCCTGAAATGGCAATTGTCCATATGTTATGTCCTATTTTTGTTTGACAAATCAGCCCCATCGAGACTTGTAGTGGAATAGGCTCCCTATTGATCAGGGTTGGGACTGCTACAGTAGAACCATCCAGGGAACTGGATTTGATACCGGCCTCATGGTCTGAGAGCGGCAAACGATGAAGAGTCTTGTCTGATCCACTGCCTGATGAGTTTGACATCAGAAAGCATTCCCAGTGGAGACGAGAGGAGATTCTCATGGAGTCCAAGGGGCACCCGGAGCCCCTAAGGTCGTCCCTGCTTCAGCGATGTTCCGAACCGAACACGGCGCAGTCCTGGATGGTCGAATCATTGAGACCCAAGCCGCTTTGAAAACTGCCAAAGCCTGGGTTGCAAAGCTTGTGTATACAGCTGGTTGTTGTCTTTTCTGGGACTATGGCACTTGCAAAACCCACTGGAGAATGATCATTTTACCCATTCTGGTTGGTGGCTTGGATTGGGAATTTCATAAACCCAACTGACGAACTCCATCATTTTTCAGAGGGGTAGGTCAACCACCAACCAGCATTGACATTACCATATTTGGGGAACTACCATCTGATTATTAATTTAACAGTTTGCCACGGAAAATCCACCAATTTTTCATAGGTAAACCATCTATTTCTATGTGCCATCTATACCATGGCTATGTTAGTCATAACCAGAGGGTAATTGAATTACACCTCATTTTGAGAGAAACCCATCGATGACAGAAATTGGTTCCTGCCTCAGGACCAAAGGCTGCGAACAGGGCATTTCAGGCGCCGCATTTCTGGGAAGGTGTGGCATGCGTGGCCGGCCCTGTGCGAACACTGGCAGCCAGTGATCCCAAGTTTGATAAGTTACAAGTTCATGTTGGTTTGTTTGCTCGAAAACTGGCTCGGATTTATGGCGGATACAACTATGCACGTATTTACCATATACATACATATGCATACATATACATATACATATATATATATGTAGATAAAGAAAATTGTTATAAAGATGGTATGTTGTTGTTGCCCAACTTTATTTTCACGGAAAGGCCTTCCTATAATTAGCCGGGATTGTAAGATTTCGTGAGCAAAGATATCGAGTTTTTTGTTGTCGGTCTAAGTGAGTAACTTATAACAGTTAGGCTATAACATCAAGACTGGAAATATTCTGGAATGAGAGGTTGGTTGAAGTGAACGAACACAATGAAAGTAATTAAAGCCAAACTTTTTCATAGCCGGGTTCTCGAAGGTTGGAATGTGATTTTCCCAACGGTCGATTTCATCACTTTTTGGGGTACCACAAGCACCACAACCACCACAACCCTCCGGTAAACATTTACATAACCATGGAAAAATCACCATTTTTGATGGGTAAATCCACTATTTCGACTGGGCCATTTTCAATAGCTTTTTGTATGTTTACCAGAGGGTAATCAATCAGGGTTTGTTCATATTTATTAATCCAGGGTTCACATAGATTCTATAGATGATCCCATCCCCCCCATGATTAAACACCTCCTAAACAGGCCCAAGTATGTTGAAATGCCGTAGCAAACCATGGTTTCTGGGGTGTTGAATATTGGGGGCATGGGATTTCTGGCTTTGGATTCATTGATCCCATTGAAATTGATGGCTGTTGTGGGGTCTCAGGTATTGATAGCTGTGGTTTGGAACATGTTTTTCATTTTTCCATTCAGTTGGGAATAATAATAATAATAATAATCCCAACTGACTTTTCACTCCATCATTTTTCAGAGGGGTAGGTCAACCACCAACCAGATAGGATTTGATAGGTATAGGCTATACCGGCTACATGGTTTGGCCATATATTTGGATGAAGTTCATGCCAGAACATAGATGAACTATCTTCAATGATGGTGAGTAATATTGGATTACTGGTTGGTGGTTTGGAACATTTTTTATGACTCCGTATATATTGGGAATAATCATCCCAATTGACTATTTTTCAGAGGGGTAGGTATACCACCAACCAGTTGATATTGGATTGGAATTAGAGTGGTCCAGCAGTCCAGCAGTAGGTGTACTTATGTTTACTCATGCATGACTGTAGACACGGTAGATATCTCCGCCTGTTCAAATCCAGTAAGTTAGCTTACGTAGTCATTTCAACCAGCTTATCTTAGCTGGACCCATGTTGGATAAAAATCGTATATCTTTGGGGAACACTTGGAACACTTAACTGGTTGGTGGTTTGGAACCATGGAATTTGATGACTTTCCATTCAGTTGGGAATTTCATCATGCCAAAGGAGGAGTTGAAACCACCAACCAGTTAATCAACTTGCCCTCTGGTAATTTAGCATAGCTATTGAACATACCCCATTTAATGCATTTAGTTCGTTGATTTACCTATTCAAAATGGTGATTTTCTATAGTTATGTAAACGTTTACCAGAAGGGTAATCAATCGAAAGAACAATTCTTAAACCCTTTGTGGATGACCATGGACCCAGCTTTGGTGCCACACAATTGAGCCAGAGGAATGCGTCGCGCGCCGTATTCTCACAGCGCAGCTGCTTAGCTCAGTTAGTTGGGTGGAGGATTGGTTCTTATTTTACTTCGATTTTTGGGGTAGATATGGACGCAACTAGGATATCCTGATGATATCCTCGATATTCCTCGATTATTAATCGGATTACTTGGCTTACGTATCGATTGGAATATGGACATTGGCGAAATACTTGGATTACCCTTTGGTGATTCATATAATAATTACCATCTGGTAATTTAACATAGCTATTGAAAATTGCCATTTATAGTGGATTTTCCCATTAAAAATTGTGATTTTCCATAGTTATGTTAGTTTACCAGAGGGTAATAATTAATGTAGAAATGGAATAATGCAGTTATTCTCATCATTTTGTTTGGCCGTTAGTTTGAGAAATTATGAGATGTCAACATATGTCAACTGCCTGTGACTTTTTAGCAGATCCGTGAAGAAAGGTATGGGTGGCCCAACCCTCAACAGGAATATTTTGCTTCCAGAAAATGCATAGTTCGACCTTAGCACGGCTTGGAAGATGAGTTTCCCCCCAAAAAAAATGGTGTGTTTTCAGGGTCGAACTGTGAATTTACCAGAGGGTAGTCAAGGGGTTATCAAGCCCACATCAACAGTTGTGGGTGGCTTATTCTAGGTCAGTCTTACATGGATACAAACTAATCCTTTAATCTTTTGGTATTAATGGGAATATCTACTAATTAACCAGCAAAGAATTTGCTCCATTTTTTGCAGGGCATCTGGCTGATTGGCAATGTATTCAAGCGGTATTACCCTTTGGTTATTTTACATAGCCATGGAAAATGGCCCATTTATAGATGATTTTCCCAGCTATAAACCTCCATTTATGGTTGGGATTTTCCATGGCTATGTTGGTCATAACCAGATGGTAATTTGATGGGAGTACCTTTTCGGGGTCGTGGGTTGTACTCTTGGAGAAAATTAGCCATCAGCCTGGCTGCGGTTATCAAGATTCGCCCTAAAGCTGGTTGTCTCAGCTTTCTGATCTGCCAAAGGGATCCTGTAAACGTACAGCCATCGACGTGGAGAAGCCACTATGAAATATACTATTCTAGATCATGTTCCGAAGGAAACCATGGTTTTTCCACATTTGTTTCAGGCAGTTTGCTCCAAAGATTTCATTCATCAAACCTTTCATGGGAATCTTGACCGCAACTCAAAAGCTAGGGAACCCCTAGGGTAAACATACGAAAAGATGTGGAAAACCATGGAAAACCATTCGTTTTCCTAGGACAATGATCTATAAATGGTGGCTTTTGCACATCGAAATGTTAGTTTACGGCGGTTTCGCATTTTTTGCGGTTCGTTTCAAAGATTGGCCATGAGATCCAACGATTTCCTTTGTCCATCGGTTGATAAAATAGATAAATAAATAATAACTAAATACATAGTTAAATGAATATATATATATATACAAACAGGGTTTCAACCCACTTCGAAGCCTTCAAGGTAAATGATGAGAAATTGCATACTAGACTGGATACCAAAGGGACATTGTTGATATTTATCGGGTCTAAAACACCACCCTTAACCATAATGATCCATAATGGTCCATAATTTAACATAGCATCATATACCATTTTTAGCCATATTAATTTCTCCATAACAACACATCCGTCATGATCCATAATAATCATTCAAGTCTTTCCCATCCCAGATCTTCAAAAAGTAAGTTTTGTTGAATATCACACTTTTTTCTGGTACTTAGGGCGCCCCAGGTATGCCATACTGATCCAGGGTGCTTTTGTTGAAAAGTCGACTGACATTCGACTGACCCTCCGAAGGTATTTCGGTGCTTTGAAGCATGCTGCCGAATGGGCCTCTGAGAAGAAGCTGCAAAGGATAGCAGGGAAACTTGGGATTCATGGTGACTTAATGGTGGTTGGGGAAAAAACATAAGAAAACCATAGGAAAATTGTGATTTAATGAAGAATTTATGATTTTCATGGTGATTTCATGGTGATTTATGGGATTTAGTTCGCCAAATTTGATGTTTAATCATCATTTTCCACATTGCCATTTTGCATGCCAGTCCCCATTGTCAGACACATCTACAGCAACTTCCTATGCAACTCCTAAACATGATATTTTTCGCTCAGAATGTCAGCCAGCCTGTCGCAGGAAAGTTTTTTTGATGCCTTTGGGTGGCGGTGTCTTCAACAATCCCTGGGAGTCCATCTGTAGCAGCATGGCCAATGCGACTCTTGGATTCGCGCTGTTCGCCTGTTTTGACCTCCTTGGTTCTACAAGGTGGTGCCCCATTTATTGATCCGGGGAGATTTGGAAAGAGGTTTGCTCCCTGGCAACCACCCATGCCAATGGAAAATCCAAAAGATTTGTAGATTGATAGCTGTTGGTAGTTTGGAACATGTTTATTTTTCCATACATTGGGAATGTCATCATCCCAACTGACGAACTCCATCATTTTTCAGAGGGGTAGGGCTCCACCACCAACCAATTGTTGTTGCTGATAACCCCCTGAAGAAGTTCGATATATCTACCATAAACCCAAGTGAAATTGGATGTTCGCCAACTTGGCGAACGGATTGGGGCACCACCTTGTAGCTTCCCAATGGGAGATCCACTACGACTGGAGTTTTTTTGGGGGGTTTCTTAAGCAAACCCAAGATCTACTCATACGGGGAACTATATCCCATAGGATCCATGTATGCTATATATGGTAACATTTACCATCAATATAACCCAAATGTTAGCATATATACCATACATGGATCCTATGGGTATATTAATTTTCAAGCCAAAGTGCTAATATTTCCTCCCTATCAAGGACATGCCAAGTTCAGTCGTCGAAGGTCTCTGTTCAAGAACGCCATATATAAAGGGAACCCACAAAAGCCAGACAATGGAGAAACGACGGAGAGTTCTGACTTCGAAACCATTTGGTGATGTCCTTTGTCATGGGGGGACCCCGGATTTTTCCGATATTATTTTATATATATATATAATATATATATATATAATATATATATATATAATATATATATATATATATATATATATAATATATATATATAATATATATATATATAATATATATATATATATAATATATATATATATATATATGTTCTTCATATAATATTATAAATGGCAGTAGGGAAAAAAATATATATATA
>Ga0126342_10008802_pt1 | contig 18084 bp, 12 predicted proteins | sample Cyp1metagenome_FD_92528 | JGI IMG/M metagenome (GOLD analysis project Ga0126342, IMG submission 92528) | Coral microbial communities from Lord Howe Island, Old Settlement Bay, Australia - Cyphastrea 1 metagenome | ecosystem: Host-associated > Invertebrates > Cnidaria > Coral ... | reverse complement strand
ATATATATTATATATATTATATATATATTATATATATTATATATATTATATATATATTATATATTATATACTATGTATTAAATATTATATTATATATTTATTATATTTTGTCATATTATATATATATATATAGTATATATTTAAATTGTTTATATTTTGTTATGTATAACGTCATGGAACATGATTATAATTATAATCATAATCATGCATAATAATGATAACAATGAGCATTACACACTCCACATTACTGATTGTTGCTATTATGGAGTCCACTATACTGATAGAAGTGACAATGATGATGTGGATGAACACACTGAATTTGTGGCTCCAAAACAGATGCTTCAATGTAGCATACATAGCGTGGTTTAACCGTTTTGAAACCAGGTCCAATGCTTCTGGCAACCTGAAACATGCTGATTCCTGTTGCCACAGAAAGGGGCTCGCCACTTCTGAATTGGCTTACAAAGCCTTCCATCTATAGACATATCTACTGTAATTCCAATAATAGAGCCAATTATTGACATTGACATGATTGTAGATAGATATACTGTATATATATATACATCACCAAAAACCCATCGGTTTTCGGCCCCAAAGAGTAACCCCAACCTCTGCATCATCACAGGCCTCAAAATGACGGGTGCCACAGATGGTGCCACTGGGTTCACCATGTAGCGCGTCTTCTCCTCGGCCAAATGATTTTCTCCCAGAAACCTGTCAAAACCGTACTGGAAGCAACTTCCAATTGTTACAGGGTATCGGTATCTGGAGAACCCATAATTATATTACCCTCTGGTTATTTAACATAGCCATGGAAAATGGTCCATTTATAGATTTTCCATGGCTATGTTAAATAACCAGAGGGTATATCCATCATTTTGGAGGTTTAAGGGTTTGACCTATGAAATGGCCTGCACAACCATCACAGGCGCCAACTGGCGCGCTTTTTGCTAAAACATGAGCTAGACTGGAGGATGATCCAATTTGCCCATTGAACCCATCAGGAGTCAGGAACCATAGGGAACGGTGGTGTGAACCAACGGCCACTGTCCCTCAGGGAACGTGATGACTTGCTTCTCTGGCCCCCCGATCCCATGCCCACCGTGCTACCTGCATGCTGTTTACATCTTACCGACAGACTTTGTTTTTACTTATATCATACATGGTCAATAGTCAATAGCGTACCTTAAAACTATTCATATGCTATCCTATTATTGGTATACTACCCATTGCATGCCTGAATGCAATCTATATACAACATCTAACTCTACCTTGCTCATCTACGACTGATATGCTGCATCAACCCCCTATCCTCCGCCCCCCACACGGGGAAGGGGGCAACCACATATACTATCTGAATACCTCATACTAATGATACATATACACATGTATATCATATGTATATATATATAATATGGACATCCACATGTATGTATACTACCTATATACTCTATACACTTTCTACTTGTGATATTCTACATTCTGCATATTCATATTTACTACCTATATACTGCCCAAATATTACCTAAACAATACTCTTACAAATACATAGGCACTACCTATATATACATGTATATATATATACTATACGACATACATGCCACCAGACTAAAAAAACTACTTATTTGGCAGTGGCAGCTGCACGAAAAATGGGTGGACCAGGACCTGGAATATAATCATAAGATCGTAAATGATACACCACAGTTTCTGACATATACAGGCTGTCGTATTGGATTGTAATACTCGGAACTCCACCAGCTGGTCGGCCTTGATGGCCAATGGAAAAAACACCCTGCAGTAAAAAAAACACGAGCTGGTCAGTCAACATTTATGGCAAAAGGTAAAAACATGTTCACAGCCACCTACTTAGAAATTATCCGCTAGTTTGCTTGGCTTTCTGGCCGCAGTTCCGCACCACTTGCTAACAAAGATAATATTAGTTGGTTACAACAACATATTAATACCCATATCTATGGAAAACAATGAAGTCAAGTCGTGTACAGTCAGTATTAAACTACCCTTCATCAAGGTCTTGCACGTTATACAAAGTGGTGCTCCCAAGATAGCGAAGTTGGTGCAAATAACTCACATTTCACAAGGACTTAGTAGATATATCGAATTAGTCAAAGGTCAAATGGGGCCATAAACCAACAAACATTTCATCAATGGCCATTTCAAGAACCTAAATTGGAGGTACCTACCATATATAAGGCCTATATAAGGCCTACCATTTCACTGGGCACCACTGGTGTCACATGTCACAACCATCAACCGGCAGGGGTCAACTGGTGGGCCATTCGCCTCACGCCAGGCGCTCCAATCTGAAGCGAGGCCGCGAGGTAAAGCGTGTTGACGCAGTGATACGCAAATGGGAAATGAGGATATTACGTTTATTAAAATATTTGTATGTGTATATAGGAATATATGATATGTGTATACATATATATATATGTATTATATATATATATATATGTATTATATATTATATATTATATATATGCATTATATATATATATATGTTATATATATATGTATATATGTATTATATATATATGTAACATATATATATATATTTGTATTATGTATATGTATTATTTATGTGTTATGTATATGTATTATACTGTACTTATGTATTATACTTAAGTGTTATATATATATATATATATGCAATATACATGCAATATATATGTATTATATATATATATGCAATATATATATATATATTACGTGTTATATATATATATATATTATATGATATATATATATATATTGTATGTAATTTAATGTATGCATGCATTCATGCATGTATGTTTTAATATATAATAGATATATACATATATACATGTATGTATATATATAATATGTGTATATATAACCATGTATATATATATATATCACTGGAATCAACTACCCCCAACACATGTGACCCCCCGAAATATAGAGGCTAACCAAGTCTAAGGGCTTCTTAATCACCAACAAGCACCAAGAAGGGCCAATTAACAATCTATTATTGGGGGATCACTTTGGGGAGCATACATATTCGTATATAATCATATAGTAATATTATATGACGATTCAACCTGATATAGCTGGCATAAATCAAGTTTTGATGTGGTTTAATGGTATTCACTGAGCGAATCCCAACGATTCAAAGGTGGGATGTATAGCCTCATGTTGATCGTTATTGGTATATGGGTATATGGTTGGATACAATTAGATACATTCATTGAAATCAAGTGGTATAATAAGAGGATATAGTTATAATATGTTATAATTAGTTATATAATTGAAGTTGTAACCAACAATTTGACATCGAAATTGGCAGCTTTGTAGGCACCTAGAGAGGTTCTACAGGGCGACCCACTGGATGATATCAAGAAATTTCGTCGGAGACGAAGAACTTCCCGGAAGACTTTGGGATGCAGAGAACCTTGGGGAACACGTCGGAACACGAGTATCCCATAGTACCCCTAGACTTCAATTCACACCACTTTGACCAAAATTCAGGGAAATTGAGCTGGAGAGGCTGACCGCATATGTTAAAACTGGATTTATCCCCTATTATATCTCCAAATTCACGGCTACTCCAAATGTTCTAACTGCTAATTCGCATGTTGCCCCATCAACATGGCCATTTGGTGGTCTACCAAATTTTCCGACACAAAGAATTTATCATACTTGACATATCACATTGAATCCTATGTTCTATCAATTTCAAGCCATTTTGTACCTATCCTGTACCATTATGTCGGGACGCCAACAAAGATTGCAAATTATTTTTTTCCCCTTTGGTGTGTGTTACAAAGAAACCAAATCTGGAACAGGGAACCCGAGCTCCGGATATCAATCTGGGGCAACAAGGCCTATCCGCCCAGGCTAGGATTGTGCGGACGCCCTCTGGTAATTCAATATAGCTACGGAACATCACCATTTAAATCCATTTACAGTACATCACTTGCGAACGAAACCCAGCAAATCAGTTTGCCAAAGAATGTGAGACACTACAATCACTACAACATCAAACAATTTAGGAAAAAGGAAACCTGTTGAGTTTTTTCTGGTAGAATCTACCACCCTCAAATGTTTTTTTTGGGTCCCAGTTACCAGAACCTATGGTGACATCGAGCAGCAAGATTTGTACCAATCGAGGTCCCGAAAGTCCCTGACTTGTGTCAAGTTGAAAGTTCCTGGTAGCACCTCTGAAGCCTACCATGTCACCGGCCGGTGCGGCCGGAGTGATGGTCCCAAATATGCTGCCGTACTGCGACTGCACATTGAAGGGCAAACAGCTGCTATATGTCTGACAATCAGCTCCGTTCTTGCTTTCACAGACAATGTATTGAATGTCTGACGAGTAGGCAGTGTTGTGACTTGATCAAACCCTCTCAGTATGGAGAATGCTGACACATCTTCCAGGGCGACGGAAAGCCGAGCCACTTTCTGTTGCGTTGCCTTTGAGGCATTTGAAGGAACAGGCAATTGGGGCAGGAAAGCACTTGTTGACACATCTTTTCGCTCGCTAAATCAATTTTCCTTATTGTCCGAATATGATATGTTGATATATGTGGTCATGGTCAATCTTATATCAGAAATCATAAAATTGTGTGCATATACGCATATATATATACACATAATTATATATATATAGAAATTTCTGTTGCCCTTCACGGCATTACCTCACAACAACTCCAAACTACCCAAAAATCTTGTTCTTATTGATTTAAAAAAGTGATCTTCCTCGGTATTCTTCGCGTTACTACCCGGTTACGAAATCCTCAACGGAGGGCGCCTAAGACTTGTCGTGGTCGGTGTGGTGTACTGCCATCCACATAGCCACTGGCACCTCCAGGGGAAACACAGCGAGAATTTGGGTATATGATACTGATACAATATTTATATTAATTATATAATAATTACACACTAATTATACGGAATATTTTATAAACTTATATATATATATATACACATATTATAAATAATAATATATGTATATATATATGTGGATGTTTCCTGAAATTAGGGATCCAACAACGAAGCGAGATTAATCTAGAATTGGTAATACGTCATACTGAGTCATATTTGATCGGTTTTTAGATGGGAAACCAATTTTCTTGAAACAGAATGTGGAATAGTCTGAAAAAATATGGATGCCCAATTGTTCCCATGGTTTATGAACATATATATATATACAGTATATGAATATGTTCCCGCAGTAGGCCCTGCTAATCGGGGGATAGGAACCTGGAACTTACTTTGCAGCACCATGTAAACAAACGTAAACGTCTATGTTGGAGGTTTCTGGTTCAGGAATAATTTCCAAAGCTGATTCTATAGACCTCTAAACTTGGTTGAAGCAATCACCATGTTTTTGTGCCATCAAAAATTCGTTTGAAGTGATTTCACTAAATCCAAAGTATATAAAACGCATTTTCTGTTGATGTCTGTGCCTGCTGAACAGTGATTCTACTACTCATGGCTGGTCGTCCACAGCATATTCAGTAGTTTTTTTTGCTGAGGGCAACCATTTCTATATATAAATGATATTAAACACATATGTAAATATAAATATAATATATATAAATGTATATATATATATTTATATTATATATATATATACTTGCAACCCCCGGAGCACATTCAAATCTGGGTCTGAATCTGATACTAAGGTCATTTTTTGTATTTTCATGTGTTTTCATGTTTTGTAACATGATGCCCACAACCTAATTAGTGAATAATTCATGTGTGATCCCTCGAAAATTCCTCGACAATCAACAAAAATCATCAAGACTTCATGGCCGGGGTTTTCTAAGTATAATGAGAACAAAATCTCAAACTTCATGACCAGGATCCTCCATCTATGAAAAACTTCACGGGATTTCAATGCATGAAGGATCTTCATGGGGACACTCCTACCAGGCACTGGCTAAAACCATCACCCAATGTCAAGCTCTGTAGCGTGCTCGAAAGGGTCACTCGCTCCAGGCTTCGGTTGAATCCATCACCAAATGTCAAGCTCTGAAGACTGCTTGGAAGTGTTACTCGTTGCAAGCTCTGGTCGAAACAATGGCCAAATGTCAAGCTCTCAACACTGATTGGCAGAGTCACTCCTTCGAGGCTCTGGTTGAACTTGTGGCCAAATGTCAAGATCTGAAGACTGCTTGGCAATGTCACTCGTTCGAGACTCTGATTGAAATTATGCCCAAATGTCAAAATCTCCAGGGTGCTTGGTAAAACGACTAATTCCAGGCTCTGGTCGAACCCATCGCCGAAGGCCAAAGTCTTAAGCCTGCTTGGCAAGGTCACTCGTTCCAGGCTCTGGTTGAATCTCCAGCCAAATGTCAGGCTTTCCAGGCTTTCTGGGAGATTCTTGAAACGACCCAACATCTCTGAATCTATACCTCCTATTTGTGTCAGCCCTTGCGCATCGTCTTCTGCAAAGACTTTCATATCACTTTTCTCTTCGAAGAGGATCATTTCAACACGTTGGTCCAAATCTTCAGTTGCGCCTGCAAGGTCTTCTGTTCGTAGGAGCTCGTCCAATAGTTCCTGTAGTTTTGGGGGTAACCTGCGTTTACCTAGGATGAAACACCATGCAGCATCCAAATCTGTTGGAACATAGGTGCATGTCAGTGTCGCAGCACCCACAATGCCTTGCTCCTGCAATGGTTGTTGAAGCACGAGAGGTGAATCCACATGATGCAGGGCCAGCTTTCCTGGTTTTTGTGGAAGCTGCTTGGATACCATCTGGTACACTTCCTGACCCAGAGTGGCATTACTCAGCTTCAACGTGCATCCTTCACCATTCAGGCATACTACATTAAGATCAATGAGCTCAGAACAGCTCCTCGGTTCCACATAGCCAGCTCTCGTGGACATGAGCTTTCAAACGGTTTCTCACACCACCGAGCTTTGCGGCAGATTCGACGTGTGTTCGGCGGAGCTGAGGAGCCGAGGAGCCGGCTCCGGATTTGCGGTCCTTCCGTGTGCTTCACCCGGGGGCGACCTCCAAGAGCACATTCGAACGTGCCTTTATACTTCCATGATTCTAGATTCGAACGTTACTTATACTCGGGGGAATGTTGGTAACGATATCATCTGGATAAAATATCAGACTTACAAAATGGTCCCATTATAACTTATTAAACATCATTGTATCATTATCTCTGGCTGATTTGATTTTTTTTTGAATAAATCAAATCAGCTGAAATTTTCCGTGATTTTTTCGGAGGATTCCCGTTTCAAACCTTTCTGAAAACCCAAGCATCATTCCAGTGAGGAAAAGCAGTGAGGACCCATGCAGATGGCACAGGTCAAATCACCCTGGGTTTGACGACTGCGGAGCTTCCGATAAACTTCACTTCTGAATGTTAAGACCCCTATAGTATGCCTGATATATCCGAATTCTCAAATCCCATTCATTGGCAAAACCATCATTGCATCTATGTTCGACAAACCGAGATAGTTATATGAAGTTATATGAATTATATATGAAGTTATATATGAATTTTATGGGAGTTAAGTTTCATGGATTTTCCTATGTTTTCCTATGTTTTCCTATGTTTTTCTATGTTTTTCGATGTTTTTCTGGCTGATTTTCCCATGGATTTGGCACGTAAACGATCGCCTGCGCGCAGGGAAGGCCCTGAACTCGGAGAATGCGCCTGGAAAAGAGCGGGGAACTCAACCCGGGTTTCCATAACTGGGACCCCCAATAGCTGGCTGGTTTATTTATGTTTATTTAACTCCATGAAACTCCTATAATTGGATGATTTATGATGATTTATGGATGATTTATGATGATTTAGAATTTAGAGGTAACTGAGGATGTTACCATAATGGAAACTCCGACAAATTGGATGATTTATGGATGATTTATGGATAATTTAGAGGTAACTGAGGATGATTTAGAGGTAACTGAGGATGTTACCATAATGGAAACTCCTATAATTGGATGATTTATGATGATTTAGAGGTAACTGAGGTAACCCTATTTGAGGAAACCTCCAAGTGATTGGCTGAGTTGCATTTAAAACACTGGAGTTACCCTCCGATAGTCACACATGGCTAGCGCGAAAATCCAGTGGAAATGGACATTTTGATGCGACATCAACTATAAATAGGGGGGAAGGTTTGCAGCAAGCCATGTGTAACTACTAAAAAGTAGCTCATAGAGACTCAAGGAATAATACTAGTAGAATACTATATATATATATATCTATATACATATAAAGACTAGATTTTACACATACCATATGTTCTGGATACTACAAGAACAAACATGAAAACACAATGATCTTCGACCCTCTCCCCAAAGACATGCATCATGTATCCATGGAACTGGTCGGCTACCGGAAAGATTTACTCTATATACGGAATGTGATGATGTAATCTATGTCATTTTTCAAGAATTGGAGTATTTCCACAGTTGATGGATGGAATCATGGTGTATCTACATTGGAATCATCCAATTTGAATCCAATATCATCCAATCACCTACCCTCTGGTAATTTAACATAACTATGGAAAGATCCACCATTTTTCATGGGAAAATCCACGAACTAAATAGCCATTTTCAATAGCTATTTTGACATCACCAGAGGGTACACTACACCAGGTTTCCCATGAGACGGCGATTCAACACATCACCCAGACGCCAAAGTTGACTTAGCCACTGGTAATGTAGCACTGGAACATCAAAAAAATGAGAGGTTTATAGGCTGGAAAATCATATGTATAATATGTATATATATATAAATATATAAATGGAGAAAGTTCGACTGCCATGTTTGATTACTGAAGGGTATGCATGTAGCAGTTGTAAGTTATACATATAGTTGATATACTCTGTATGCAAAGATCCTCTGGTAAGGGTAAACCCCGTCTATGATGAATCACCCAGTCACCAGCTTCATCCGACCCAGCACAAAGTCCGCCTTCATTTTCTCCGTTCAGCTCCAGATGCCTGCCGATGGGGATGGGGCCCATCAAATTGCCCCGTTTTTTAAATTCTTTTTCGAGGAAAAATGCGGCCAGTGAAACCCTGAACATTCTTTATGGTCTAAAATGGCCATGAAAACATGGGGAAAAGACCATGAAAAAACAATGAAAAACTCACCACCCTTGGTGGTCTGTTGGGAGTCATCCCTTTCAGTTGCTTGAGAATGGGAGAATGGGATGCATGATGATGCACATATATTATCTATATATTATCTATATATATATATATTATCTATATAGATCTACATATAGTATAATGGGTCAGAATGATAGTCAATATTAACCAGGCACTTTTCAGCCCCCAAAAATGGCATCTGAGCATCATCCAAAGTGGATCCACGATGTGATTTTCCATGGATTTTCCAATTTTTTTGTGACATGTTGCTGATAATTTCCCCATGATTGAAACCATGATTGAAAGCACATGATGGTCATTCCCAGGCTGACATACCTATCGCAAATAGATAGGTTTACCGTTGCATTCGAAGAAAAATCGTTGTGTATTTTCGAGTGTAGTTGTACAAATCTCTCGCGGGAGATTGGTGACATATGAATGCTGTTGAATTTGAAGATACTGGGAATGTGCCTATTTACTATGGGCATATCAGCAACATACACTGGCAGACTGCAAATACTTTGAGTGGATGTCTGCTTGTGGTGCTCACGAATGATCTGAATGCATCTGAATGCCAGAAAGTTGCATGTATGTATGTATGTATGTATGGCACTTTATGTATATATATACTCTGTGTATATATATATATATACATATTATTATTATCATTATTATTATACTGTGTACAATATTGCCGGGAGCAAATGAACAAAACTAACTACACTGCCCTCAAACAGGCGACAAAAAACGTTATCGATTGTTACTGCAATCCTGATTCACATTGATGTGGTCGACCGAGTAATACACCATAATAACCCATGGTTTGAATTTTGTGGTGAGAACAGAGGACAAACTCACTGCGTTCTGATTCCTGGTTGGTTTCACCAACGTGTAACAGTGGCGTCCGATTTTTTTCTCCCCGTGGCGTGAATCATTTACATTTGGCTCCCGTTGAACACGGCAAAGCAATCTCTTGTTCCGCATGGGAGTGTGTCGATCAAACCATTTGTGTTTTGTTGTGCATAGAATCCACCCAGATTGCAATGGAAATAACTAATGAACATGGAACTATAATCCGAAAAATGCTAGCCTAGGCCAAAGCGTGCGAGTCAAACGAGTACTCCGCTTTTAGTCCACAAACTTACTATAGATGGTGCCAGTCAACATCATGTCCCACAAATAACAAACCATTTGTGGTTCTTTGGCGCACAATGAATTGCTTGCCGCAACCATGTGGAAAACCCTTGATTCTACTGATCCCCAAAGCTTAGACACAAACACACGGCCTGTGGGCGCATCAAAATCGATGAAAATCTAGGAACTACACTGACGCGCCATTGCGCAACCAAGTCTGTATAATGTTCTGTTTCCTATGGTACTGCAGGTTCTTAACTAATTTGAGACACCCAAAAGGGCAGGGTGTCTAAACATGATTTCAGAGTTGTCTTCAGATCTCAACATACAACTTTGGTACAATGACTTCCCTAACATTCTCCAGAATCTTGAATGTAGGACCCCCAACAAATAGTTCATTCATGATCATTCCACTTACCTTCTGGTAATTTAACATAGCTACGGGGCCTATGGAACATCAATTTTATTTTGAAAAAAGAGGTGGTCATCATCGAACTACATGGCCATTTTCCTCAGCTATTTTAAGATATATGCAAATAAATGATATGTATAAATATTGTTTATAACCAAAATTTATAAGCTATAAATGGCTATAAATCATATTTACTTATATCTTATATCATTACCAATCAGGATATTTGGCGACCCTTGCGCCTCGGCGGCCGGAGAAACCCGGACCCAGAAACCCAGAAGACATCGATGGTCATTTTAGGTCATTTTTACACTGCACCACAAACACCTTTTTTCACATGGTTAAAATATATTTTTTGATAAATCCCTTCAATTCCCTTCAAATCACCATTTATTCATTTATGGATATTAAGATAAATCCCTTCAAATCACCATTTATTCATTTATGGATATTAAGATAAATCCCTTCAAATCACCATTTATTCATTTATGGATATTAAGATACATCCCTTCAAATCACCATTTATTCATTCATGGATATTAAGACACATCCCTTCAAATCACCATTTATTCATTTATGGATATTAAGATAAATCCCTTCAAATCACCATTTATTCATTTATGGATATGTTAAGATATGTATGGCAACTTCTTAAGAATTGAACGGCCCACGGTGTGAAAACCTCTTTGCTTAAATGACATTGCAAGGTTTCGAAACTTCAGCACTCAAACCTTCATTAACAACTGACAGCTCTCAACACCAGTCAATTGGGGCTGTTGTAGGTAAGAGTTCTAAGTCATTAAGATGTGCAAAACTTGCTGGGAAACAAGTCGGTTGGAAAACCCTCAATTTGATCTTCCCAGTTTCTCCTCGTCCTATTTGTGGCATTATTCGCTACATACCCTTCATGTGATCTCACTATGCAACACATATTTCCCCTCGCAGTCGCCATGGTCAATCGTCGACACCTTACAATAGAGTGATAAAGTGTGCATTTGTTGCTTGAAATATTCCCTGATTGGTTGCACAAACAAAATCCGTTGTCCTACATAACCAAGCTTTACCCAGGTTGGAAGCGCATCTTCCATTGCTGCACACAGGCAATCTGTTGGCACTTGTTGGCTATATGTATAGTTCATTCGATCCACTCTTGCTTGTTCAACTATGTGGGTGCTTGTTGACTGCTTGCATGATCTTTATTGCCACCAACTTGAAGTCTCTTGGTGGTTAATAGGCCGTTGCCAAACCCTTCTCGGTTCTGTGGGAGATTTCACCTGCACCCCCCCCAAATTCGCTGATCAATAACAACGGTTTATGTCTATGTGGCTCTTGAATCACCAACCAACAACCGCGCTTGATTGGGCAAATCTTAACCACTATCCTACATGATTAGCCACTTTTACCCAACTCTTAACCACTATTAACCACTCTGAACCAAGATAAGTTATAATCTTAACCACTATTAACCACTCTGAACCACTATAATCTTAACCCATGATGATCATTCCCAGGAAGTGCGCCCCAAAGGCATGGAACAAGGCCGAGATTCGGCTGAGTCGCATCACTGCGAAATCGGCGAAAGAACCGACCGCACGGGCCAGGTGTGGGTTTAGGACACGTCTTTTAAGAAGAAATACATATGTGTTATAACATACTATTAGTACATAATAATATAAGATACTATTATGATAAACCATATAACAATTATCATAATAGTTACAGTTATTTATAATAATTTTGATATAAGATACTATTATGATAAAAGAAATAATAATGATATATGATATAACATACTATTAGTATACACCTGTATACACGCAACATGTATATCCATTATATATATATACATATGACATCTATCAATGAATACATATACTAGGACATATAATCTATGCAAGTTTTTGTGTATATATAGACATATATATATACCATGAGCCTTGGCACAATTTGCATGGACCTAGGCATAGGAAATGTACGCTACCATCTGTGTCTGCAAACAAATGCATGTATTTGTGAATGTGTGATAGTCTGATGCAATGAGACACTGATAAACAACATGTGTATGATGTGTATGTAAATATATGTAGATATACATACATGATCATACATGTATGTTCGCGAGATAGGTGTGTAGACTATATGTGTTGTGATTGCAAGAGGATCACGGTATGATAGTATGTATGATACTGTATTACCGTTATTAATATTACTATTACTACTACTACTACTACTACTACTACTACTACTGTATTATATATATGGGTATGGATCAATACCTATTAATACCATTTTTAGGGGGATGAACACCCATTTACCAGCTATTTTGATGTTCACCAGGGGTACAAGGTTTTGACACACTGCCATATATATGTATATATATATGCACCACAGTACCTACCATTAACTATAAAACATTCTGCATAATTGTATGACTGTGTATGACTGCGTGTACTGTTAGTACGTATGATAGTACAATAATAAGTGTATATATATATATATATATATAAAATTACAGTAAAATTGTGCGTATGATTAGTTTGTATGTTTTTTATTTTTATGCATATGCATACAATTGTATGCATATGATTGTATGCATATGATTGTCTGTATGATGTTTTGTTAGGAGCTACAGTGCGTACATGCGCATGTGTGCAGGTATGCAAATCAAATTAGCGGAGAGTAGGGGGCCACAAAACACAGCTTGCAGGAGACAGTACCTGGGGCTCTTTAGCTCCCCACTCATGGCAAATCCAATCATGAAAATCATGAACCACCTCCACTCTTACCAGAGATAGACATAGATAGAGATAGATAGAAAATGATAGAAATATATGGAAATAGGTGGTCAATCATCATCCCCATAGAAGTTGGCTTCCAGCTTTTCATCGCTGTGACAGCTGGTCCGGTGCCAGTGTGGGGCCGCAAGGCGATCGACATGGATGACATGTGGAGCTCGGTTTAAAACATGGGATTTTTTGAGACACGTCGTATCACTTCGTTATAGGTAAAGATCATGACTCCACAACAGCACTGTGGTCTTCATAGCCATGCTAAATTCTGAATGTTCCATGTTCCATGTTCCTGTTTTTCGCAACGGATGTCAAATACTGTGAATTTTCATAGTTCTTCAGAACACCTCACATTGCCAGTTCCATCAGGGGATGATCCTGACAATCCAAACAGCAGGCATCCAGGTACTGCTGGATGGTCCCCATCCAAGGGACATGAACATTTTCCGGGCGGATCTCCCTGTAGCTCTCCATGTGGTAAAAATCCGATCAACAAATCCATAGCAGTTGTACATTTACCATCGTTTACACGATTTTGAAACATGATATGTGGATATTTCGGGTATCTCAAAAACCACACCCTCAAAGTGGGCGAGTGTTTATTGATTGTTTATGGCAGGGAATTGTCCCTTCGGCTGGTTAATAGGATTTCCCATAATAGATTGTGATAATCCTCAACATATTGGATAGTATATATTATCGCATATAATAATGAACCAACAGGGGTTTTCAATATTGCCCACATGGGTCTACCATATTACTTCAATTGGATACTTCCAAACGTCTGAATTTTCCACTCATCTCCATCTTGATCGCACGAACTGCGTACTGCGGTTGATGGCCTGTGTACCATGTCAAAGGTGTCGAGGTGACTGGGACGAGGTATCTAGTGTGACAGGTTTTCAAATTATGAATCATTACAAATCCGTAGAAGTCCTGGTTCTCATATTGGTATCTAAGATGTCCTTTGATGAAATGCAGCCTGGATGCTAGTAGTGCCGAATCTTAGATACGCAGAATTTGACCAATGGAAATATGACCGAAAACTGAAGGAAAATACTTGCAGAGACCATGATTTTCCCTACTTGTCCCTCAAACTAAAGCATCCCTCTGATGATTCCCCTGCAACAAAAATAACAACATTCTGTAGCTGGGTGGTAAAATAACCCACATTGTGGCTAGACATTGTCATGAAACTATCTTTCTCCAAGGTTTTACCATATATAGTTCCCGGAGAACTGCGGTGCCAAATGTTCAGTCAAACCCCGGATAAGCATTGTTCAATTTTTCTTTGTGTTGTTCCATGAAAATACTGGTTGGTTAAGAACAGGATTCCCGGTTCTTGGGCGATTATAAATCCCAAATATACCTGAAGTAGTGGGTAGTAAAATCTCCTACAATCATCAACCAACAGGGCTAGAACGCAAGGCAGTGCTCAAATGATCCACGGCGTTCAACCACAGGTCCTCCTAGCATTGGCCTGGGCCATCACCCTCCAAGCCCATAGCGAGAGCTGGGATGCACAGTCGTGGAGCTAGCAACGAAATTGGGCTTCAATCTACGAATAAGGAGTTTTCTGTACACTGTACACAATATATATATATATGTATATATATATGCACACATACACATACACACACACACATTTAATTTAAAATTATTTATATATGCATATCAATAATATGTATATATATAAATACTTTCTTCGAGTGATCCCCACCCAGATCCATTATTCTGACTTAGTTTCTGACATACCATCTGGAAGTCATTTCATTCTTTTTGGCATATACTCTGACATTCTTTATGGCACTCTATCTGGCATCAAGTTTGACATACCTTCAAGCATATATTCTGACATTATTTCTGGCATTCTGGCATATCTTCTGACATTCTTTCTGGCATTCTATCTGGTACATCTTCGGAGATTCTTTGTGGTTGAGGCCCGGCGGGGAACACTACGATCTACCGCTTTTGCATTTAAGGGAACGCTCTGCTCCAGAGCTTGCTGTTCGGGTTCGGCGGGGAACATGGCGATCTAGCGCTTGCAGTTGAGGTCCGGCGGGGAACACTTTGCCCCAGAGGTTGCTGTTTGGGTCCGGCGGAAAACACTGCGATCTAGCGCTTGCAGTTGAGGTCCGGCGGGGAACACTCTGATCCTGAGCTTGCTGTTCGGGTCCGCGGGGAACACTGCGATCTAGCGCTTGCAGTTGAGGTCCGGCGGAAGAGCAGGAAGATGAGGACGCGGAGGCGGCGGGCTAGCTGACATAAAAACTAACCACCCTCACCTGACAGGTGGGGAAAAAACAAACTTTTCTTAATACATCTTACTACTGTTAGCTCTTATTTACGGTGTTTTTTGTAATATTTTGGGGAATAGTTTTTAGGCCTAGCAGTAGTTTCAAGAGGGGGTGCCATATCTATATATATATATATATCATTATATATCTATATCTATATATATATATATATACACATATAATTTCGGGGTACCATAGATATAGACAAGCTTGTGAGACATGACGGTTCTGGCATCAAGAGGTCTTAAGAGGTCCCAGGACCTCCCTGGAACCAAGAACCAAGAACTAAGGTTGCAGAGAAAGTTTTGGGGGAATCTTGATTCTTGTTCTTGATTCCCCTTCCAAACTTTGTCTTAAGTATAATTGACGTACCTCCTAGTACCTCCACCTCTCTGCAAAGCTTCCCTTAAGTAGGGACGAGTGGTTCAACCCGCATGAAAAAAGTCTCAACTGTGGGTCTTTTCCCCAAACCTGAAAAAGGCAGTGAAAACACTGTAAATTATTGCAAAACACGATCAAACATGCATATTTCTATTGAACATACAGTACAAGCAAACAAATTCATCAAAAGGGTGTAGCATTATGTAAAAGTATTCCTTTTCAATAGGTAGCATTCCTTTGCAGCAAAAAGAATTTCTTGAAAATATCGCTCTTCATTTCGATCAGGTAGTTTTTTTTACCAACATGTAAAGATGCATTGCTTAATTCAAAACGCACTTGGTACAATACTTCTGGAAGGAAGAAACACGTTGCACAAAAAAGTCCCTGCAACATACAAGGCATCGTTCAATCAAACGCAGTATCTCTTTAAGAAAAACATAGGCTATCTTCAAAAACACTTTGAAGAACATGCATTTTTTCTCTAAGCAACGCTATATTTGTTGGAAAACAAGGTGGATGTTTGAAAGAAAATGCTGCACATGTGGCACAAGTACTGCTAAGTTGTGCTTTCTGGAGTCAGTATGCACTCATTTTTCTGATAGTAATAGTGCATATTTTGAAATGTAAAAAATGTGAACCGTCCTTGTTTATATAAACAAAAAACTTCACAAATACTACCTCTGTGAGATTAACAGTGCCCCTTCTAAAGAAAAGTGACTTGAAAGAACACAGAATTACTTCAATAAGAAAGCTCTCATTAGTCTATGCAGTATTCATTTGAAACAGTACTATATTTAGAACAGAGTTGTAGCGTAGTAGTATTACTATTTTGCAATATTCTATTGAAAAGAGTGATACATTCCTTAAAGATGGTGGGGCATGCCTTCAAGAAAATGCAACGCTGATTCGGCATAGAATGCCTCAATAGATGCAGTAGTACTTAGAAAAAGTTTGAGTTTCAAAAAAGTCCCTGCATGGATGCGGTACTCTCTATTCTGAAGAAGTGTAGAAACGTAGCATCACTTTTAACTATATTTCATTAAGAAGAGTAACACATTTCACATTTCTGGAAAATAGAGGGTCTAGTATTCTTTGGAAAAGGAATCCTTTGAGTATCCATGTTAGACAATGCTTATGGTATTCCTTAAAGAAAGTGTTGGTGCAAGTATGTGCAGAGCTTGCTTCACAAGGGAGTGAACCATTTGATTGAAAATCATGCAATGATACGAAGAAAAACATTACTATGAAGTAGAACCCTGGGTGTATGTAGTATTTTTTTGAAACAAACACGTCATGGTTGTATGTGTGCAATATATCCTTCCATATGAATGAAACATTTGGACAAGAAAAACAGGAATCATTATTTTGAAGAAGTGACGTCTTTCCTTTAAACACAATGTATATAATGCTACAAATTGAGAGGGAGACTAAACTTCATTAAAAGGCATAATTATTGCATCTTTCCACATATTATATGTTTCTGCAAGAATACTGCTTCTTACTTTAGGAAATATCTTCAAGCAAATTGTAACCCGTAAGCAGCATGTTCCTTTATCAAGCTTTGGTTTCCAGGAATGCAGCAACGTGCATCAACCATTGTACTGTTCGACAGCAATGCTGAATGTTGATCACACACTGTGATGTACTGAAGAGCCTGAGATAATATGCATATGTTCAACAGACACACATTTTCACAGGGCATCATGTTTCGAATACAAATTTCTGGCTACAAAGTGGCAAAAGGTAGGTTTCGAGGGGCTAGCATATATAATAATAATATATATATACACACCTTGTCGATTGTATTGTATGTGTATACAGAATATTCTGCACATATGTATGTATGTATGTGTATGTATGTATGTATGTATATGTATGTATGTATATGTATGTATGTATATGTATGTATGTATATGTATGTATGTATATGTATGTATGTATATGTATGTATGTATATGT
>Ga0126342_10008801_pt1 | contig 18085 bp, 13 predicted proteins | sample Cyp1metagenome_FD_92528 | JGI IMG/M metagenome (GOLD analysis project Ga0126342, IMG submission 92528) | Coral microbial communities from Lord Howe Island, Old Settlement Bay, Australia - Cyphastrea 1 metagenome | ecosystem: Host-associated > Invertebrates > Cnidaria > Coral ... | reverse complement strand
TGGGGTTTGTGTCAACTGCCTTTTCCGCCAGGGCCGGCCACTGTGTCAGGTCTTGGTTGTTTACGCTGTTGATCCTTTTCAATGTTTGCCGGATTGGAGAGACCTCTTCTCCAGGTCCGGTTATTCAGGCTTTGCAGCCGCCTTGACCACAGTGTCGCCCCCGTCAAAGCACTGTCTTCTCAACCCAAGCCAGTGCGATACACAAAGCGGTACAAAGTGGTGGTTTGGAACATGAATGGATTATTTTCCATGTCATAAATATATGGGATGTCATCCCAAGCCCATTGACGGACTCCATCATTTTTCAAGATGGTTATTGCACCAGCAACCAGGGATATTAGGCTTAGAAAGTGGAGGATTTCTATGTATTTCTTTGGTTCCTTGGGAATCCTTGGGATGTTATGTTAGTTATTCTGAGTTAGCACCGTTTTTGTTGGGCTACCCACCATTGACCCGCTATAACCGAATGGGTCGAGCCAGGAGATACCTTGTCCAACATCATTTTTTTCCACATGTTTTCGGTCTGGTCATGCAACAGGAACCTAAATTATCCTAAATTGGAGGTACCATTAATTTATAAGGCCTTTTTGTCAGGATCCTGAAATTCCCATGGATTTTTCCCCTGAAAATAGCAGGGCTTCGTTCCCCTGGACCGTACCCGCGTCTGCGACTGATCTACACGCCGTGTTCGATAGATTCCTTCGACGCAGCGCAGCGACGGCTGTTGCTACACCACTCCCAGCCGCGCGAGATTTGGGGTGATAGGGCTTACAGCCCCAAAATAGAAAAGTTGGAAAGCTATAGGATTTCCATGAAATTACAATATCTCCAATATTTCTAAATACGAATATATATATATATATTATATATATACTAATTAAACATCTTAAGCATATTTGTTTATACCATCCTTTTCAAAGCGATCCCAGCTTGCTGGGGATCATCATTTGGGATTTGACCGTGTTTTTTTTGATGGTTGCGCTCTCCTTTCGGAAACGTCCTGGGATGATGTCCCTGAAAAATCGGTTTTGGTACCCCGCGTTGCAAACTGGGCTTACCATGAAAACTCCACGATGAAGCCCTCGCGGTTAAGGATGTTTAAGATTTTGGTTTTAAAGAAAAGATGACTTTGACGTAGGTTTCGGTTTTGGAATGTTTCAGCTTCAGCAGGGCCTGCTTCGCCACACTGAAAGACCTGATTTGAGCATGTTTGGTATACTATAAGCATCTATAAGCAAACATGTTCTGGATCTGGGTAGGTCGGTATTCACTTTTGGACGGAACATGTGCAAAATTCAGAATTTGGCGAAGCTGAGCCATGAAAGGAGATCGCAAGAATCAGTATAGGTGTTGACTCATCACAACCAAGCAGCACAATTTGTGGTTGATAATCGATCTAATTCCCTGAATTGGTGGAAGAAAATGTTTGTGGTGCCGAACTGTTTGTTGAGGTAAAAACAAAAAAAATTCAACCGTAACTGTGTCATATGATTGGGATAAATGAATATCAATACACACACACATATATATACATACATATACAATATATATATATATATACATAATATACACATGTTCCACGACATATATGGACATAGTTATAGATCTATTCCATTGATCCGTGAAATTTGCCCACGTCGAAAAAACGAATTCAGCCGTTGTATTTTTGGCAAGCAACAGATCCGGACCGTGGAGGTCCTAGTGCGGTTGGGACTGGTGAGTCACTCTTTTTGGATCTTTGGACATGATGTGCGCTTGCGAAAAAAATCGCGATGCAGATGGATTCCAAAAGGTCCAGAAGGTCCATACCCTCTGGTAATTTCACATAGCTATTGAAAATTGCCATTTATATTGGGTTTACCCATTGAAAATGGTGATTTTCCATAGTTATGTTAGTTTACCAGAGGGTAAATGTTGGGAAAACCATTGGAAAACCTGAAAATCTAATGAATCATGATGCGTTTTCCTGTTGCAACGATGGGAATAATTTGAGATATCCACCTCTGGACCAAGACCTGACATATATGTAATATGGGACTTAAAAAAATGGGGGCTCAAAACTTGAGGACCGAACAAAATATAAAAAACATCAACTTGACTTCAGGGAACTAACATGACCTAACCATGAAAAACGGGGGTGTCGAAGTTTCCCAGTCCTGGGATGGTTTCAACTTCGCTCGATTTGTTGGGGCATTTGATGATGGGTCCATGTCAAGTCAATCTGTGTAGGAAATAAAAAGGATCCAGCGAAAATAGGTATCTTTTTTTTTTGCCATAATATGATGGTATACAGTAATGTCTTTATATGTCTTTTCTGCTGGTGAATCCCTCTTCTGGTGGGTCCATGCACATCCCCTTAATTAGGTAGATGCCAATATGTTTGCACAACATGTGCAACTTTGTTGTTGATGAAGTATTTAACCTTGATAGATAAGATATAACGTAAAACATCATAAAACCCATGGTTCTTTACGGCAAGGCCATAAATACATGTTGTTGAAGGACTATGTTCCAATTGGATTCATCGAGGGTGAATCCCAATCTTCCCAAATTTCCTTGCCCCGAGGGTGGAGCCTTTGGCTTTGGAAGCCAGCAACAGGTGCGGAAGCGAATCGTTTGCATTGGACATGACCCGAAAAAAGATTGTCCATTGAGCATCCGGACATGGATGACATGGATGACATGGATGACATGGGGCTCACTTGCCTGACTTTAGAATACTTTAGATATCTTTTAAGGGTTGATGTGTGTTGGTGTTGGGTTTATATGATGGACCCTGAAAATAATCAACTCTTGAGCGAAAACGAATCTTCCAACCTGACATTTTTATGGCAGTGCCTATGTGCGTTCCAGGTGGCTTCAGGGCCCCAGCTCTGTTTAGATGAGGCCTGGCAGCCTGGCTGCTTTCTTTGGTGACTTTGCTTTCCTCATATGGGCTGGGGCTTTCCATGGTCATGGGGGTACCCCCAAATGGATGCTTTATAATTAATGGAAAAACCTATGAAGAAATGAATGATAACTAGGGCTACCCCCATGACCATGGAAAGCTCCATATGTTCGTTTCTTCGGTTCCCTGATGTTCCCGTTTTGAGCTGAGCAGAATCTGGAACGCATTTGGAAGGCCACGAATCTAAATGGTCCAATTAAGCGAGGTGAATAAATGATCCAAATGATCCAAAGTGTTCAGGTTTCATAGAATGCAAAAAAGATACTGGTTGGTGGTTTCACATCGTTTTCGCCCACATCTTTCAACCATCATCTCAAACCTATTTGAGGATCCCAAAGGAATATGGCCGAGTTGAAACTACCAAGGAGATGAACCTTTCGCCTACCATATACACTGAATAGTTCACTTCAACTTTCGGATGAGATTGAAATCGGTAGGATTTAGCCAACTGGCCTTAAGACGTTTTGTCCCATTAGACTTGTGACAACACTGGTCTGGACCTATCTGAAACTACAGGGACGATTTTTCATCCAATGAATCCCGTTCGTCGGAAAGCAATCCTTCTGGGTCAGAGTTCACTTTGGAAGTGGCACACTGAAACGTAACACTCTTTTCTTGCTCACAGTTGAGGACTTTCCAGTTTTCTCCAGTCCCTCAGAATGGTGAGAACTGTCTAACTTCTGCGTGACGCCCAACAGCAAGCCACACATGGCTCTCAGATCAACCACTAAGAGATCACTCATGGATGACCATGAAATGACCAGCGTTGAAGTCCTTAGCCGTCTCCCAACGTAGAACCAATGGTTAATGATCATTAAAAAATCATAAAAATGCAGCCCGCCACTCTGGAACCACATCCTTTGTGTTTTTTTTCCCCGAGATCCTCATATTTCACTACAAAAAAATAGTATGTCTGATTTCTGCTAAATCTATGGTTTCCTGAAACTAAACATCTATGAGAATCATTGAGAATCTATCGTTTCCTACCGTCTTAGTGATCTTCATTAACTGCCATGCCCCCTGATGGCTACGAGCACTTGCTTGAAACGCAAGATGCGCGCCGTGTCGCGTGGATATTGGCCTTGGTACCGGAGAAGAACCCGGGTCCCGTGTCCTGTGTCATAGGAGGGATCTTACTCTGGTTGAACATGGAATACAGAACATGAACATGGGGGGATTAGAGGGGCTTTAAGATCTTTAAGTATCAAACATGCGAACTATCATCATGCAGAAATTCTGGTTGATTGTTTGATGACTACTTTTTCTGATTCGGGATAAACTTGATCACATCGCGACGTCAGTGGAATGATGGTGAGGACAACAAACATCATACCCCATTGGCCCTGTTTCTTTTATTTCTGGTTGGAGAACTGGTATAGCACATGATTACACTTTTAGAAAGATATTGTACAGTATGAAATGATGGAGAATGCAGTAAGATACACATTAGTACATTGTATATAATTATGTATAATGTATATATAATTATCTGTGTATATATATATATATATATTATATACATAATTATGTGTAATGGATGGGTCAAAACCCTGTATCCCTGGTGAACATCAAAATAGCAATGGATGTCCATCCCCTGTGAATTTGTATCTATAGGTACTGATCCATAGCCCCGCAAAGAGTTGGCATTGGCCAACGTTAGGAAAGCCCTGAGAGATAAGTCTGGGTCACTGTTAGTTGGTGAAGGCTATGTCCAAAAAAAAATATATATATATATATATTATGATTTTTATATGTCAAGTATATGCACAATTGCACAATCGTCAACCTTTTGGGCCAGATTTTGACCTTGGGGATTTAAATAGCAACACATGGGGACCTCTTTTGGGACCTTGTGGATATCATCAATTTCTGGACGGGTTTTGGTATTGGGCTTACCACATTGCTGGGTAAACTGCGGTTGGTGAATAGCTGTTTGTTAAAAAATCACCATTTTGTTCGCTCTAATCAGCAATGATAATCAACTGAATCATTATAGTGGTTCGTCGCCACCCGTCATTTTGTACAATGGAATATCCTACGAAAAGCATAACAGAACGTGGAAATTTGAATGGCAAGTAGTCGGCAAGTGTTTACTGGAGGGTAACCCTTCAGAACCCACTGATACTTGATTGACTATACTTGTTCTATTTTGTTGTGTTGTTTGTGTAATCTTCTTACCAACCTGTTGGCTCGCCCCATGACCAGTTTCAACTGATCAAGAAACATAAAATGAAGCACTGCGGATTTTGGTGAGCTGCAGCATTGCAGTCCTTGTTTTGCACCCCTTGAAAGTACAAATTTTCTGTGAGGAGCCCTGATTACTTGACTCTTCACAGTCATGTTCTTGACTTCTCGAAGTTTGAGATATGAAATCAGCCAGATATATGGCATGGCGGCCCAGTCACCAGATTGGATGATCCCTCAATCACCAGTCACATGTTTTTGGAGGTCTCTGGGTGACCATCAACGTCGTGATGCTCATATGGTCCAGCTTTATGTTGGTCCCTTGGCTTGTCGGAGCCATTTGTCAGAGCAGTGACTGTGGTTTTTTACCGGAGATTGATGATTATAGAGGGTCATACTACCCTTGATATATTGGGGATCAACAAAAACCTATGATGGGAATGCGGAATGCTGTTCTTCCCCAGCCAGGATTTTCATTGGAATGCCATTTCGGGTTTTCAACACTGCTCATTTACCCCCCCTGGTGTCATCAACATGGCAATGGACAATTCACGCATGATTTTCCCAGCGAACTGAACCTCCATTTAGTTCTGGAGATTTCCCAGCCACCTTTGACACCGGACCCCGGCATGAGGTGACCATATTCTTGGACGCCAAGCGCGAGTTTCGAGAACAATTCTACTTATTCTGGAGCTTTGCCACCACGGCCGTATGGGTTGCGGAAGTGATCTTGGAGGTCCAGCCCTGCGAAGCGCGGGATTTCGATGGGTCACATTTTCGGGACCGCCGACACTGAAAACTCTGCCAAAGTATAGGGGTCAAGACCCACGAACAGAGGTCACATAGCTTTGTAATGCTTTAAGTACATGTCATACATGTCTTGGTTTCCATCGAAACCTCCAACTTGGTGCAGAGATTTTTGAGAGATCCAGGTGTGGTACCACAAATCCGCATCTTCATGCAGAGCCTCGGCGATGTACCTCCCCATTGTGTTCATGAAAATCCTGATTTGTTGGTCGGTTGAAGTCCCCAGGAGCTATGGTGAGGTTTGTTGATGTTTGTGATGCTTGAGCAATGTTCATGGCTGGGGTTATGTTGGACGTAAAAAGTGCCATCCTACTTTTCAACAAAAAATGTGTATGATTAGATGGGATGAAAATATATAAATATTTCAAATCTCTGTTCAATATGTATCACTGTTCACACCGTCAAAACTCGGGTCAAGATTTGCGCCCAGTTTCCGGGGCTTCGTCGTCAATCCATGTTGATAGCGATTTTTGCTATACCGGCTGAAGCCATTGTGGAAATGGATTCCCACATTAGTCCTATAATATATGTGAAAGATTGTGAAAGTATGAAAGTAGATTATTCATATGGAGATATCCCCATGGATGTTTGGACCCACACAGAGTAGGTGGGACCGAGGCACAAATGTATAGCTCATCTCCTGTTCTATATATTGTTTTGGGCCTCGGATGTGTATTCTTTTTACGGGGTGATGGGTACTGCGAAGTGGCCTTGAGTGGTTCAACTTCGGGATGCTTCGGGGGTGCGGCTTTTAGGCAGCTTTTATGGGTGTAAGCATGGAATAACCAACATAAGTTGAGATAAGTAACGCCTATCACTATGGTTGTATGACCACTCACTCGAACTGCACCCAGTGATCATTATGAGGACTTGACGACGATCTACGAAGGATAGCTGTGAAGAACTGACAGTATTGCATTGGTATTGTCCGGTAGGGGATGCACATTGTGAATGGTGCATATGGATAACTACTGTAGACTGTAGACCTCCATGTATTGGACAAAAATTGCATAAAAATCAAAAAATCGGAAACTGATCTGAACTTTGAACACTTGGAAAATGGTGGTTAAATCATCTGTAAACTACTGAGTCTACGGGTAGATATCCATCTTCAGATCGTCCCAGCTGTACATCGGATCCTGCAAACAGCAGTTTGTTAGCACCTCTATTTGGTAACCAACATTACCATCTGGTTATTTAACATAGCCATGGAAAATCCCCAAAACAAATGGAGGTTTTAATGGGAAAATCATCTATAAATGGGCCATGTTCCATGGCTATGTTAAATAACAAGAGGGTAGGTAACCAACATTGAATCACATTACATATGTAACATTGTAACAATAAGTTATGTATTACTAGCTACAATATGTTACTACCTCTGTTGGTTACAATATGTTACAATGGTTGCCATGTTGAAAGTATGTTGCAATATATTACATGAATGTGGGTTTGTCTGAAAATAGGGTATATTCCCAATTATGGCCATTTAATAGGGATAATGATCATTAACCATTGGGTTTAGGGGTACACTATTTTCAGACACACCCATGTGCAATCCAAATGTTTGAGTTGCTATCTAGGACGGTCGGCCAGGTTGCTAAATAGCTGAACTGCAAAGACCTGGCTGGATATTTAAGTGAGGATGATCACACTTACATATACCCTCTGGTAATTTAACAGTTTGCTATTGAAAATTGCTATTTATAGTGGATTTTCCCATTAAAAATGGTGTTTCTCTATAGTTATGTTAGTTTACCAGAGGGTACATATTGTTGTATATATAAATACATACTGTTTATATATATATATCATATATCAATTTATCAATTTGTCCACAGCTTTAGGGAATTGATATATCCCCCTTCTACATCCATCCACCACTTACGATTCACTGCCCCACTTTAGGACAGATCTTTGAGCTATTGGTGGCTGCATACTTGACCTATGCTTCAGCGGTGACGCTCTGGAAGAAGTGGACCCATCCAGGCGAAACTTTTACAACTTTGTTACGCAGTCATAGGTAGGATTGGTAGGGTTACTAAATATATGTATATACAAACTATATATATATTGTACATTTGATGTATTTGCATTCTGGCAATATGTGTATATATATGTATATTTATATTCACATGTACTTTTATATGTTGTATTATATATATCAGATATTTCTGTATTGGGACGCACAACTTCAGAGAAAAAAGCAGAGGGAAACAAAACATTGGTGAACACTCAATCTCAAGGGACTCAAGGGCATATTGACAACGGTGTGCCAATAGAGTTTGTGATTAGAAGTCATTGGCATGGTAGTGGTGCCCATCGCGAACACATGGGGATTTGTTGTTCTTCAAAATGAAAGTCCTTGGATGCCCTGTGCCATGGTGAATACATTGAAATTATGTTGATGCCTCAGTGTGCCCAATGTTTCCTTCATTTTTTGACGTTCCCTTAAAGCGGGTGTGCCATGGGGCTTTTTGTATTTTGTTTTTGTTTGCCCAATTGATGTGACTTTCCTCCAACTCGCTGTGCCACGGGTTGATGTGACTTTTGCCCAACTGATGTGATTTTTAAACCCTCTGCTCCTAGGTACGATTAGCTATGTTTCGATTGCATTGTTGGGTACTGTACCTCCGACTGATCAGTGGTTTCACGTATTTCGGTTGTTCGCCATACCAACCATGGTGATTTTGGAATGCCCTTTGGGGGTGGCCCCACAGGCTGATACATTTCTTTTGGATCATCCGGGCAGGTGTTGTACCAGAGTCTCTAGCACCAAATGGTGCATTTCAGCAAAAACATCTGGTATCAACCTTCAAAAGCGCTGCCCAAACATGGGGGATGGAACATTGAGATGCCAAATACCACGTCGCCAAGGGAATCCTCAGAAAAATGGAAGACGAAAAAGGCTTGGTGTGAGGTTTGTGAATTAATGTGGTAAACCGTTTATACAATAAACCTACCATGTGGGAATGGTTTATACAACCCATTCATGGATATTTCTGGTGATTTTGGGGATGGTTCATTATTGGGTTTACCACATTTTAAATGAACAAGTTCCCAATGTAATTAAACCACATTCCCTGGGATATTTATTGTAATTTGCCCAAGTTCCCAATGTTTGTCAAAATGCCGCAGGCAAAGACGTTGATGAAGAATTGACGGATGCGATCTTCAGCTGCAACCGATGGGGCCCTGGGGTCCGGGCCTCCACCCATGATTTCGTGTTGTTTGTTCTCTCAATAGCCAATGATCCAATCATTTTGTATAGGTTATATACATATAATGTATTATAATGTCATATATAGAATGTATATAATATGATTATGTATGATTATATAAAATTATTTTTATTTATGTATAGTTATATTTAATTATATATAGTTATATATAATTTCATATATATATATATATATATCCCACTTGTCATATTGTAGAAGATTTTAGGTGATAGATCCGTTCGTTTGTTCCCGATTCTAAATCCCCATGATCTGGTGACCTCACATCGGTTCCCTTGTGATAATCATGTGCTCCGTGTACTGTATGTTTATCTACATAACTGGGTCATTTTCTATGGCTGCACGTGTTGATACATGTTCCAGCAACAGCATTTTTCAGGGTTAGTTTTTTTCCGAGAAAAACAGTTGATTTTTCCTGGGAGAAAAATCTGTATCTCCACCAAACAACGATCCCAAATGTTTGAACCATATATATATATACCCAATGTTTTTTCTTGAGAAAAAAAAATAGTAATTCATTGGATTGGTTCAAGGGAAAATCTACAGGAACCTCTATATTTTGCTGGGAAAACCCCTGGGTATCCTGTAGGTTGTCCTTTTAACCAATCCATTGATCCATCGATCGTCCCAGGATGATCTCCACCGTCGCCTATTTCTACGCATCTGAAGAGACGCTACGGCTCTTGTGGTACGCGATGACCGCGGACTGAGGACCAGGAGGGTGACCCACTTGATGGACCATGGATTTTTCAACCCATTTCTTGGCTAAGCATCCAAAAAACGACTTGTAGTCAACATGTTTTTTAGTGCAAGTTTGGATTATGTGCTTTGGATGGATTTTGACACATATCCGAATGATGCCTGAGAAATGGCGATTTAAAGAGGACCTGACAGCTGTTGCAGCTTAGAACTCAGCTCAAATGTTTCAGTTTTCCATACACATCCCTAAAATGGGATAGTGATCCCAATTATTTTCACATTGATGGCGTGGCTCACAACCACCAGACCACCAAAATAAAAGGTGAAGATCCTGTACATAGTGCTCCAACCATGTTATCGCTCGCCCCTGTGGCCAAAAAGTCGGCTGCTGGGAGCTTGGGGCGGTACTATATCATGAGTCCTGGATTTTTGGGGCTGTGGATTCTTATCTTTCTGGTAGATGGGCTTGTAAATAGGATGTCTTCCACCTACACCAATTCAATTTGCCCAGAAACCCCCAGCGGCTTTGGGATTGCCGTTCATCCTTACATCAAGGACAATCAGCAACTGTTTCTTTCCGAATCTCGACATGTTTGGTTCTTGCACTGCCAAATTGGTGGTTGGTGGTTCTAAGTTTGAAACAAGTGTCATCAACTATAATAACTATATCCGTTCGATCCTCATCAAGGACCACAATTGTTGCAGTTTTGAAGTTTCAAACATTTTGGAACTATCTCGCATCCATCATCAAGTACTAGCCTGAAGCCCGTGCTGAATTCTCCTATCTCGTGCTGCAGTCCGGCAACATCGTGCTGAACCAATCCAGCTTGTCCCGGAATGTGGTCACCGAAACACCACTGGAAGAGGTCAGCTCTTGGGGGGCGATGACAGTTTTTTTGTTCCACTGGTTTTTGTTGAAATCATGCCACAAAGTAATTCATTTTGGGTTGGTGACATTTGGTGGCATATTGTCATTTTAATTGTCATTTCTCCATCTTCAATCCACATTTCGCAGGTCGGGTCAGGTAAGCTCCTGAGCTAGTTCTCCTGCGACTTATCTCCGCCAAAGCACGCCAGTCATGGATACCAGCGGCTTTGGGTCAAGAGTAATGTCCACTGTACAGACAGTACAGATCATAGTTTTTTTTGATTGTCCAACTGATGCTGGTTGGATCTCGGTGTGAAGGACCTGTAGCTATATTCGGCTGCCACATTTTTTTTGGCCCATCGTATTTTACTCAATAATTTTGTCATATGATGGAGATAAATCTCCAATTCTCAGGTATCAGGTAACAAACCCATATGATATGTCCATTTCATACAGCTTCCATGGTCATGCCCTGGATTGTTAGGGCATGGACAGCAACGTCCAAGAAGCTGTGAGCCGCAGCCCCGGTGCCATGAAGAAGGTTCAATCGAAGGATGGGATATAGCTGCTAGAACATATATGGGAATACTCGTATCTGAAAATCGAGCATATCCCCCAAAATGACTGTTGATTAATTGACACATGATAATAAAACATCAATATGTGGGGTACCTAACTTTGAGACCAACCCAGATCCTCCATTGCTTTTGTGGGGTCAGTGCTGATATTCCATCTACTCCAGGATAGGTTGATCTTTTATTTACTACACACAGAAATTACATAAATGATACTAAATGATCATAGACAGGGTTACAAGTACCTGTGTAAGCCTTCCTGAAGATTCCTTGCTGCCTAGAAATCTGCTCGGCTTTCCAAAGTTAAAATGGTCCAAGTCCATCAGTCCAGGGTCAGCCTTGAACTTCGGTCGACAGCCTTTCATGGGGATCATTCACGGTTGATGAGCCCACAGGAAACCAGTAATAAACCCAGTAGTGGCTCACCCTTATGGCCGGTGGGTCGCTTGGAAAATGGATCTCCTTTGAAAAATGATAGACTATAACAGACTATAATCGACTATAATGGACTATAATGGACTATAAAGGACTATGGCTATTGCCCACTGTTGTTTTTGGGGGTTGTAAGGTTTTAACCTACTGCCATTTGACCTTTTACAAGCTTTTTAGAAGTATTTTAGGTGTTTCAAGAGTTTCTGGGGCGCTGTATTGTGAGGTCAGTACTCTGGGGCATATAAAAAGACGTGTGGCACCTCAGTGGCTGGCAAAATTATCGATGGATGTGGCTGAGGGGTACCTAAAAATCCTAGGCATTTGGGGTTGTGAAAACCATATTTTTACGTTTTAAACTGGCCATTTTGAGGTATCCCTGACTAGAATCAGTTATGATTATAGTGAAAAAGTACTCAGCATTTAAAACAAGAAACTGATAGTAGCTGATTGTGAGTGCTATGTTCATCAACAACCAGCTGATTGTGATGGTTAATTTCATCAACAACATCCACAGTCCTACAATCATCCCTTGATGCGGCTCTTACTGTGATGCTTCGCTGATCTGGTTATGACCAAGATACCTTCACAGGCCTTGGTTCGCACAGGGCTTATGGTTACCAAACTAATGGAGAATGTTTGCCTATGCGACTGGCTTGGGGGCACAGCGGGATAGATATAGTTTTGGCCAACCTTGTGTACGTGGATGGCTAGTCTTCAAACAGGATCCCCAAACCCATGCGTTCAATGCACAAATTTGGGGTACGCTAATACGGCTAACCTCGAGTTTAAGAAATCAAATCATGATCAAACTTCACAACCACATGTTTTGGGGCTGGCTTCGCCGCAGGCCTCGTTGTGTATGGACCCAAAGCGAGACGGACCTGTTCTACGAGGCCCGGCATGGGCTGAGCCAACTGTGGGAATATGGAGATTGGGGGTTCTCCAAAAATTATGTATAACGGTACAGCGGTACAGCTGCAAAATTGCAACTTGACCGGGAAACATGACTTTCAGAACCCTTGGATTTGGTACAATATTTTCAGACCAACGCAATGGATCTGATGTGCCGGTTGGAGTGCGTCAAGTGGTACCCCCATAGATCGCTAAGTTTCTTTTAAGGGTGAACGTATCTCCAGATGGATGACGATTGACCAACGCGGATGCATCACACTGTATAACATATAGATGGTACCCTCTGGTAAACTAACAGTTTGCTATTGAAAATGGCCATAGAAATAGTGGATTTACCCATTACAAATGGTGATTTTCCATAGTTATGTGGCACTTTACCAGATGGTACCATCTTGATTGAACATGCTGGGATGTTCTCTTACCCGATTCAGGCTGCTTAGTTGTGACGTAATTAATAACCGATATGCTGACTCGTATGTCCCAATGTCAACGAATTCTTCTCCAGTGAGCACACATGAGAGTCGGCAAATCGGCAAATTGTCCAAAGTGTGCTTGGCAAAGCCAGTTTTTGGTTAAACATGTTAAACGCCAAAGTTTGTCTGGTCAAAACATGTGAAAAATCCCCATGTTTGCTGCTTAAGTCGGCTAAGTTTGCCAATTGATTCCATATGTTTGGCACTTTAATCCCAGCTTCTGTTGATGGAATTTCGAATGTCAGGCATTATCCCTCTATGGCAGTGATCTATTCCTGGTTTGGTGCCCTGGGGGTTAGAGAATGGCGACATGGGTCGGCAAGGCTGGATGGCTGGATCTGGGAGAACATGAATCTCCAGCAATGAAAGATTTGCAAATTTTCATCATGTTAAGAAAATCATCTGGAAATTGGTGGTTTCCGTCTCCGTTTCAGTGGATCTGAATTAGTGGATCAGATTGCTAGAGGGTAAGTCTTTCAAACAAGTACTGATACAAATGAAACAACTGATTTCAATCATCAATCAAATTGGTTTGGGGTTGAACATGAATGCAGAAGTATTGATATGACTTGAGAGTTAGCTGCATTTGTTTTTTCAAACTCAACTGCAGAAACATCTGGAACTTTCGGATACAGGAATAGTGGTTTCATGGTAGGCCTTGGTATTGCCAATCTGACATTATGTTTTCGCCAAATTGGTGAAAATTTGATATTTTCAATCATTCAATGATGGTACGCTGGTGTCCCATTGGGTGCGCACCACTCCAAGGAAGGTCACTTGGAGCTGCTGTTTCTGCCATGTGAGTTGAAAGTCTTAGCATCGGTAGTTGATACATGGTCGTGGTATATGATGGGCATTATGGGGGTATAGAACCTTGTTTAATGATGTTTAATGTATATTGGATTACAAACTAATCCAATAGGGAAACGCGGAGAACCCAAGCCCTCAACCATCCAGTGCATTTGGGTATAACAAAGGGTAGACTGGGCACTGGGCACTGTATCCCCCAAAATATCCCAATACATCCCCCCGAATCAATCCATCCCGAATCATTCCTGCTGGTTCATGATTAATTAGTCTAGATTATGTGGATCTTACTATCTGAAATTTCATTGCGATGGGGTGATTACTATCTTCCATGATCATCCAATTCCGGATCAGAAAGAAGCTTGCTTTCTTGGAGCAGTCTCATGTGGTTTCACAGTTGTGGTTTCACAGTGGTAACCCTGCGCAATCCGAAGCCTGCGCCCCCCTGCGCTGGCTGGTTAAGCCATTCATCTGGGCCCATGATGTTGTCAGGTCCAGACCTTCTTTCGCAACAAGAGCGCAGCAGGGGAGCCCGGCCCGGGGGATGGACAATCGGTGATTCTGTGAGTCTGATGGCATAGCTTAGCGAACAGATTTAGCCTCTGGTAAAGTGTCACATAACTATGGGAAATCACCATTTGTAATGGGTAAATCAACTATTTCTATGAGCCATTTTCAATAGCAAACTGTTAAATTACCAGAGGGTGTGATGATTTATGATGTTTTAAGGATTAGATGTTAAACAGCACAGCATTTTGGGAATACCTGTACTATGTAATCCAAAATACATATTGGATAATGGAGTATCGATAATGATTCAATATTGGTGTCCAGATAGTGTTTGTATACCCTCAAAATGGTAGTGTTTAGAGGGAAGAAACATGGTGATTACACCATATTAGGAATTTTGATGGATTGATTATGAACATTTGCAACGTAGGAAGCCTACCCAAGAAGCGCTGCCTTCAGGGGCAGATCAAGACAAAGTACAACAAGGACGAGAATGGGTGGTCAATGTGGAGCCAATCTTATTTGTTACGCCCGTGTATTGTATGTGTATCTAAGGAATTTGTTACCATTCTGGGATGGCCATATTCCGCGTACCATCTTCCGACCACGGCACATGTTTTTGGTGTCCGGGAAAGTCTGCGACTAAGGATATGTTCATCTGCGACAAAGCAGATACCCATTAAGTTGTGTTCGGTAGTATATGGGATGTCATCCTTCCCATTGACTTTCATCTTTTTCAAGATGGTTATTGCACAAACCAAGCAGTTAATGTGAACCAATACTTGAACTCTAATAAGATCTGATACCCATGCGACCCATTTTGGGACATTGGTTGGGACATTGGGTCCCCCATTTGACCAAAAATCGATCACTCGGGATGCTTGGCTCCGGAGGAAATGAAGAAGAACCCAAAGTTGGTTGAAGAAGTCTGGGCAACAGCTTGGGTCGGGCTGGAGGGTCAGGCTGGAGGACAAAACTGTACTGAGCAGTGATCAGAGCCTCTGGTTGATGAGTTATTTGATGGTGAACCATTAGAGGGTTTTGAAAAAATGTAACGATAGAATAGTACAGTACATAGAGCTATTATTGATAGTTTCTCAACCACTGAAGCATGACCTTAAGAATAGTTCAGATGCAGCTTGTTGTTCCGGCCTTGAAACATATTTTGTTCCCGGTTTCGAGTTCATACGTTTGATTAGCATCAACTTTGCAGGATTATGGGAATTATTTCCGAAAAGTAGACCCCTGATCATGTACCTACCTGTTCTTCGATTTTCTTGGAATTTGGAATAACTTAAGTGATGAAGATCCCGTTAGCATATATTCAATAACTGGAGTAAGTCTCCCAAGAATAGTATAATAAATTTGGTAAACTTAAGCAAACCTTCCGCAATTCTACGCATGTTTATATTAAGTGACTTCGGAAAAGACTCCCAAGAATATCCAAACAAAGTATAGATGATATATAAGTCTAGTTCAAATATGTATAATTATTGAATATATATATATACACTTACCACGTTCCAGCTTGTTCACAACGTGGTTCGCAGACCATGCTGGGGACTTTAGACATTGCACAACGCCGAGAAATGTTGAGCTTTCCGAAGATTTCACAACATGGGAACTGACCCTAAGACAACGGTGGCATGACTTCCTACGTGATGACTCTCCACTCGAGTACTACATTGTGCAGCCAAATCCACCACGTCAACAGCCCAACACTGCTGGACATATCATTTTGGTCTATCACGAACATGAGGTAATGGTCACGAGTTTGGTCACATTGATCGATCACACGCTTCGTGAGAACCATGGTAGATTCCAGCAGATGGCCGTCACTACCCATGAACAGATCCACCTTGCGGATTTGCTCGAGGTTGTTGGCTATGCGCAGATATTCCTTCCACCTGACTCTCCACGAGTTTGTCGAGCTTGGTACATGGATGAGAGATTCAGGGATGGCAGACCTCTCATGGGACGTAGCGGCTATGGAATCAACATCAATGTCCAACGCCGAGTGTACCCAGGTGATGCTGCAGCATTCCTACAAAGACCACCAAGACATCAGGATGAGGGATTTATCCGAGAGCGCCAAACACAGGGGCAGGTGGCTCACACCCCTGGGCCTCGGCTCCCTCTGCATTCTCGACAGGTCCCTCCTAAGCAGTTGGCTTTGGCGGAACTCTTACCCATGCCTGAGCTCATGACCGAGCCTACCACAGATCTTGAGCAGGAGATTGTGCGGGACTCTGCGGTCAAATTGAGGTCTGGCAGTCAAGATCTTATTGTACCTTCCTTTTTGGAAGTACCATGTGCACATGATGAAAGCTGGATCTCTCACATCCTACTTGAATGGGGCATCAATTGTAATGCATATCGTTTTGGTGGCCATGATGAATATCTTTGCCTGCCATCTGATTGGTCTACCACGGAGCAGCATGTCATCTATGGCACACAAGAAGGGATTGAGGATGGTGCAGCCATTTTGCACACATGGAATGCAGCTGATGGACCGCTCAATGCTCTTGGCCACATGAAAGTCCTCTACAGGATGGGCTACATCAAGACAGCCATCATTGAAGCAGTTGACCTTCGACCTGGACTCAGCCGTGTGGTTTTTGCCCATTTACAGCCGAAGCTAGCTGCTCCTGCAATTGCGCAGAAGTCACCATCAGAATGGCCTCTACCACAACCGCTAGGAAGAGATGACTTTCCTCCATTTGACCCTGCGTCATGGCATGCAGAATGCAGTGATTGCTGCCTTGCGTTCGGCATCAGCCTTGAAGAGCTTCAAGAAGTCTTTGTCCCTGATAGCTTTCCTTTGTGCACTACTCTGGATGGTCTTGACTTACCTCCCACAACGAAGCAATTTGTCGAAGATCTGCAACCGAATCCAGATCTTCCTATGTCTCATTTTGACCGGATTGTGGTGTATGCCGACGGCTCATCTTTGAGCGCATTGAGGCACCAACCACCTCTTCTCCTGGCTGAAAAGGGACAAGGTGACACGTGGGCGTTCATTGTGATTGGGGAGGTTCAAGCTCCAGATGGCACTTTCCAGCGGTACCTCATCGGCTGGCAGGCTCAACCAGTTCTTTATGATGAGCAAACCAGAGCGTTCATTGGGGCTACCCATGCAGGCTCAGATGCCGCAGAAAGGGAAGCGTTATTCTGGAGCATGATGTGGAGGATCTCCATCAATGACAGTGTGTCCACGACGTTCTGCACTGACTCACAGCTGACTCAAGCACAGGCGAGTGGAGTTGTTGGTTCGCATCAATCCGCTGAGAGCTTCCAATTGCTAAGAGGCGCAGCACAAACATTAGCTGCCATCTTGCCACATGACAAGCTGCGCATTCAACATGTCAAAGGCCATTCCAATGACCCCCTGAATGACTTCGTTGATTTTGCTGCAAAAGCTGAACGAGAAAAGAGCTTTTATTTGCCTCGCCCAAAGTTCTCGCTGTGCAAGCTTCGCAAGTTTATACCCTACATGTGGATGCTTTTTCATAAACAAGGGAAGGTCCCCTCGAGGGCGTCGCGCGTTTTTCAACGCACAACGCCTTTAAAACCTGCATTTCGTGAAGTTTTTTAAAATGCATCTTCCAAGAGGGGTCTCCGAAGTAACTTTT
>Ga0126342_10008800_pt1 | contig 18085 bp, 18 predicted proteins | sample Cyp1metagenome_FD_92528 | JGI IMG/M metagenome (GOLD analysis project Ga0126342, IMG submission 92528) | Coral microbial communities from Lord Howe Island, Old Settlement Bay, Australia - Cyphastrea 1 metagenome | ecosystem: Host-associated > Invertebrates > Cnidaria > Coral ... | reverse complement strand
CTGTCTATCTATCTGTCTATCTATCTGTCTATCTATCTGTCTATCTATCTGTCTATCTATCTGTCTATCTATCTGTCTATCTATCTGTCTATCTATCTGTCTATCTATCTGTCTATCTATCTGCCTATCTATCTGTCTATCTATCTGTCTATCTATCTGTCTATATATCTGTCTATCTATCTGTCTATCTATCTGTATTTATCTATATCTATATCTATCTATATCTATCTATATCTATCTATATCTATCTATCTATCTATCGATCTGTCTATCGATCTGCCCATCTATCAATCTATCCGTCTGAAAGGATGCTACGCTTCATTCAAAAGTGGACGTTGACGTTGACGTTGAATCCAAAAGTGCTCCGACCATGAAGTGCCTTGACCATCCTTGACCATTTTGCTTCCAAAATGTGCTTCGCGCCACAACGGCGTGCATTTCTTGAACATCTCAACTTCTAAAAGTGCTCCCAACATGAGGTGCTTTTAGCATTTAATTACAGTAGACTTTAGAATCTGCTTCGCGCCACAACGGCGTGCAATTTTTAATGTCTCATCTCACCTGATGGCTCTGCACCCGCCGCTTTAGCGAGCCTACTTTTCGACCCTCCAGAGCCACAAAACATCGTAAAAACACAGTGTTTCGCGACTTTTCTACCTTTTCGCGCACCTTGATCTTCTTTCTATTGACTCTTTCTCTTCTGTCTCTTGCTCTTCTGACTCTTCTCTTCTCTGACTGCTCTCACCACTGTTGCTGCATCCGTCCATAAGTCGGAAGTTTCACTTCTAAACTTCCTTCGATGAGGGCAAAGCAGTAGCAGTCGCATAACATCTCTAGAAAATATGTCAAGAATTCACCTGCCCAGCTCACTTACAACTTAAATACTTAAGCAAGTTTCAAAGTGACGGAATCCTTGCAGAGTAGCCTTGCATTCTGATGTGTTTTCCCGTGCCTCAATTTTTCTAAACCCGCGCATACCCGGTCCACTGCGAAGTCCTGGACCGAAGGAGCTCCAAATTCAGAGCAAGTCACATCTACAGCTGGCTTTTACGGCTCATGATACCATTGACATCCATTGACCAATATATAGTAGTCCTGCTCACACAATCTCACATCAGTCCTCCACGGAACTGATACCTCGTTGCCTTTTAGCAACAAGATCATCTACCTGCAAATCGAAACAGTTGGCACTGGTTGTGCTGAGACGAATGAAGGGACTGCGCTGAAGTCAATCTACATCCATCATGTCTGTGATCCGTAATATCATGTAACATCCAATCAAGTAATCAAACATAATCAAACCCAATCTGATGAAACTACGAAGGATCGACCAACAGAAACGTTCAAATACTAAACAAGACCAATCAAAAGCAGTTTGTTTGCTTGCATTCCCGAAAGTTGAAATTTAGAAGTCTGCAGTGTCGTGCAGTGCCTCCGCAGTAACTCTCTCCCAAAGCAATGACAATGATTCGTCATGACCTTGTGGTTTGCTGTATCAAGAAGACTGTTGCCAGTTTCCAACAAGAGTGAGCTCCCGGCCAGCCATGTGAGCGTCAGTTGCTTCACTTTGGTGATTCTGGATGTAAACAGTTACAAAAGATTAGCCTGATACAGGATGCCGTTCCAAATGTTCAATGCCTTTCACTGTGCTTCATGTCGTCTCGTCTAGAGGGAAACTAGCGGGAAGATTGAAAGAGACCTCAGAATGACATTGGGATGTCGATTAAAATCAAATCTTTGCAACCATTTTTGTTGTGTGCAGCGCACAAGGGGCTGTTTGCTTGCGACATCCTGGGGTTGGATGGTTGACTAGGCCTGACGTAGAACATGACTTAACATAACACTTGCATACACTTGCCATCTCTTCTACGCGTCAGCCCCTGTGGCTGCTTGGGCCTGTAGGCCAATGCTTGGTACTGCATCTGCAAATGAATGCTCCATGCTCGTCTCCTATGAGGTCATCTGCCAATTGATCTGGTCTCAGTAACTGGCCTACACATGCCTACACTACAAATGTCTACGGTCTGCTTCACAGGTGGGGATACTGTATATATATATATAAATAGTAATATATATATATATATAAATAGTAATATATATATATATATATATAGAGTCGGATCTAGGTTTGAAAAGGTTTGAAGACATAATGAGGACGTGCCAGGCGACCGCATCATTTTAAGCGATGCCTTTGCCACAGCTAATCCAGCTCCGCCAAATGCATTGCTGGAGTCGAGTCTCGTGGTGTTTCATTAACTGAACTGCAAAAAGGCCGACATCCCGTGACAATGTCAGCTCTCGACTGCGTGCAGCATGCATCAGCATGTGCAGAGAAAATGACTGTAGATCTTCAGGCTGATCCTTTTGTTGACATAGAGGCCCTCGGTATCAAACAAAATGGCAGCAAAAGGTCAGCTGAAATCCAAGCAACCATGCATTTGTTTGTAATTATTTATCATGCATGTTGACACGATGTTTCTCAACTATGGTACTGGCGTGAAATAGAAGGACAAGTCAACATCCAGACGGTTCGAGCCTCGGTGCTGTGGCATTTTCCCATGTTTTATGACACCATATCATCCATATCACATCAAGCCATTGGTGATTTCCTGTACCTCGGGCCATGCAGCATTGCTACAGCACATGCAAGGCTTGGACCCATATTTCCCGCTCCTTTGTTGACCTGCACCAGGTCTTGCTTCAATGACTTTTCAGCTCTCGGCTCTCCATTTGTTTCAGCTCTTGCTTCTGACTTCTAGTATCTTCCAGCATCTTCTAGCATTTTGCAGTCCGGAATCAGAAACAAATCAAAAACTGTCTCTTTGGAAATCCCCCCATGCAGGCAAGGAACCGACAGCGCACCCTCCACCTGTCGCAAATACTATATAATTATAAAGTGATTTCGATTCATCTGTATAAGATTCAATAGAGTTGTCCAACAGCTTCGTCGCGGCTCTGGCTGAGGCACCGCCTTCAGCTGGTAAGTCAAAGGGGTCTCCCCCACCTTTTGCTGCATGCCAGTGCGACCATCAACCTGAACCAAACAGAACCAAACTGGGATGAAAGGCAAGAAGCTGGCAGATGCATGCAGGGTGTGCCATGCCCTGCGCCTGGTAGTCCTCCACGACCAAAGTTCCATAGGGTGAGTTGGCCTGCAGAGATCTTCCAGTCCAACGTTAACAAACATGTGGAGGATTGCGGAGGCCATGACATGCCATAAATTGCCATAACTATTACTAGTATTCACTAGTCACTAACTATCACATACAAACTCTGCAGTCCTTTGGCAACGCGAAGGCAGGGATGCGGACTTTTCTGCAAGGCGTGTCAATTGCGTCAGTGTCATACAAGGCCTCAAACAACCCGCCCAACTGCGGCTCCACTCCGCTCCTTTGGAGCTGCAACTTTTTTGAGTTTGGTGGTTCCTGAACGGATGTCTGCAAACATGGCTGCCTTCCCTGCTCCTTCAGCCTTCATAGCTGGTGGCTTTGCAGGTGGACCTGCACTGCCTGGCTTCTTGGCTGGTGGCGGTGGTGGTCCTTTCCCTTTCCCTTTCCCTTTGCCTTTTCCTTTCTCTCCCTTTGCTTTAGGAGCTGGAGGAGGTGGGGATGGCTTCGCCGGCTTTGGCTTTGCTACCTCTTTGGGCGCAGGAACTGCTGAAATAGGGGGAGCTGGAAGTGCCGGGGCTGGGGCGGGCGCCTGTGGCTGTGATGTGGGTCTTGGTGGTGCTGGAGCCTGTCGTTTTGGAACCGGCCGAGGCTTGGCCATGGAAGCGCGCCTGGCCACATCTGCTGGAGCCACATCCCAAGCAGGTCGATCTCCTTCATTGGTGTCACCTTCAGTCCATTTGATGTGTGCTACATGGCCCAGATCTGGTAGGACTTCAGGCAAGTCAAAGGTGACCTCTGCTGTGGCAGGGCGTGGGCGGAAGCGCAAATCCTCGGCCGCCCGCTCTGGCTCATCTTCTTCAAGATCCACACGGTTCGTTGCATCCTGACGTTGAGAGGCACTTTTTGCAGCGCTATCTGATCGTGTCCTTGGCTTCAAGAAGGCATCCTCTTCAAGTTCAGCCAAATTGTCTACTTCGTGTCTCGCTCGGTAGGGCTGCTCTGAGGAATTCAGAAGGAAGAGTTCAGAGACTGAAGACAAACGACCAGCGACAGGCAGCAGCTTCTCGTCTCGGCTCTTGAGTGATGAGTCTGGCGTGGAGAATGCGCAATGGTGTGTCACTGAGCGCGTAACTCTTGCCAGTTCCTCTGCGGAAGTGCTTGCAGAAGGGGGCCCAGCCCCCAACTCTTCTGGAAGATTGGCAGACTGACGCACCGAGAGAAGGACATCTTCACTGACCACCAAGTGAGCTGTCCGCAGTTGAGGCTTCCCTCGACCGCAGAAGGTTCGTGCACTTTCCACCTTCAGAGCAGCAGTGCTTCCACGAGCAGCTTCGACGCGGGCAGCAGCTGCAGCCAGTCGATCCTCCAACTGCAGTATCTTGCCATCAGCCTGGCTGATTGCTGCCTCCAACCTCTGAAAGATCTCCCTGGATTTCTCGTTCAAGTTCTGCACCGAAGACAGCACATCATGCATCATCCTTCGAACTTTGGTCTACATCACTTTGCAGACTTCCCTCGAGCCAAATCTTCGAGCAATGGCTCTGGTGAAGCAAAGTGTCAGAGGGTGCAATACGATTCTGGTCAGAACAATTGTTGAGGCCATCTCAGTGATGAGCTGAAATTATCTGCGAATTACTATTCAAATGTCTTGACCCCCATCATCTGATCCATTTCATTTCTCCCAATTGCAATTTGATGCCACGTCGCACCTTCAGCTTGGCATTCAGAGTGACTTGCGGTGACACCTACATGTGTTTCATGACTTTTGATGATTTAGGTAAATATACATACATATGTATATATATATATACATGTATACTTGTATACAATGTTAGACACACACATGCATACGTACGTACGTAGCATAACATAAAATAACATAACTACATGACATAACATTCCATCCCATCCCATCCCATTCCATTCCATCACGGACATACATACACATACACACATATCTGTGTACGTATCACTGGAATCACTTGCACGGAACACTTTTCAAAACACGGCGCAATGAAAGCAGCACGAGTGATCCCAGCATACAGTACCTTGCCTCCAACACAGCTCCTCGTTTCTTGGCTTGAGCCTCAAGTGATGCATGGTCTTGCTATGTCTTGCTTCCTTGCTCTGATTCGCGCTGTCAGTGCATCCTTTGGCTCTCTGAGCCAAGGCGAATGCTCCGAAAGTTGGAACTCTATAGTGGCATAATTATGTATACACGCACAAATATATATTTATATTATATAACGTAACATAAAATTAATATAATATACAGTAATAGCTGGATGGAGGAAGGCTCCGTCTAGACCTGAATCTCACCAAACCCACTGTTTTGTGCCAAGAAGCTGAAATTATGCCGCCTGGTGGTGTGCCTCCGGGCTTGTCATCATGCAAGTGATTGGAATGGCACGTTGGGCCATCACTCTCTTCTGTACCAGCATCTTCTACCATAGTGTTGGAGCCTGCCCATGGGTTAAAGACGACCCAAGACAGCTCCGGCATGTCCACCCAGAACTCCTGCCACAAAAGCCAGGCCCATTCAATGCGATTCGTTGCGATTCATTTGTGGATCTTTTGAGCATTGCATAGCATTGCTTCATCTTGCTTTGCATCTTGCTTTGCATCTTGTCATCTTCTGAATCTTCTGCCTCGTAAGGCTTGAAGGGGGCCAGGCCAGGTTCTGCAGGAGGTGGTGGCCTTGACTACTGGCATTGCTCAGCACATTGGAATAGGTTGGATGCCAAACCATGCCGAGATTAAAGCTGCTAAGGATATCCAAGGCTTCCGCGAGCAGTTCGTAGTGAGCCTCACGCGGATCCGTGGCACCTGCAAGCTATACCTCAACTCGATCGCGGGACAATTTGTGGACTGAACATTCCGGTAACGAAATGCTGCTGTCAATTCTCGTTGGCACATATTACACATGTTGAAATTCTTTGCCAGTGTGACAACTTTGCTCCAGGCGTCCCGTCCTGTTTGGACTCCAAGCACACTCCAATTAACATCAATTAACAAGAATCGCACACTTCGCACATCACAACTGCTTAGGATCTCTGACTCTCGAGATCTGAGCCCGTACAGTCCTGTTCTCTACGAAATACAGGCTGGATTTCTGGGGAGACCTGACCAGGTTGATGCAATGATATGCAGCATATGCAATGCTGATTTAAATTGAAAGGCCGGCCATACTGCAATTAATGGCACGCTAAGTCTTGCCAACGGTGTGGATGAGTGGGAGTGAAATACACTGTTCTGCCTCAACAAAGGTGTCGATCGTGGGTCCTTGCATGCCTGGCATTGCAAAACCTGCCAGGGACGTTGCGCACTGAATTCTTGAAGTCTAACATGCAGTTTCATCCCAAATGTATAGCCAAGACTCAAAAGGTGAAAATGATGAAAGTGTCGTGCGACTGAAGAGCATGCCAGAGCAAATCCCACGATCCCTCTTTTGACACGCCTGTTTGAGCCATGCCTGCACCACCACATCCCTGCGGGTGAGAAAACTATAGAAAACTCGCAATGCATACAATAAGTAGAAACATCGTCTTGCCAACCTCTTGGTGATTAGCAGAAATATGATGCCACTTCAGAATTTCACCATATCCAGGTCAAGTACAAACATCACTTCATAGGCTAGCCGACCAAAGTCTCCATACTCCGTTTGCCTGCGTGTAGGGAGGCGGGCCAGGTGGGCATCCGCCGGGCATGCCCTGTCGGGTGGACATTGGCTGTGCTAGGCTTTTCTGCGGTCGCACGACCTCCTACTCACTGACACACGGCGTGTAGATAATAAAAAACCTGCCTGGCCCATTCCTGGCTGCACGGGTGGCATGCCACCAGGTCCCATGCCAGGGCCACCCATGCCAGGGCCACCCATGCCAGGACCACACATGCCAGGACCCCCGCAGCCCATGGAAGGTCCACAGGGGGCCATGCCAGGGCCAGCAGGGCCCACGCTACAGCCACCAGGACCCATCCCAGGGCCCATGCCAGGCCCCTGACAAGTGGTTTACGCTTGAGTGCTTTAAGGAAATGTGGCACTGTCAGTTCTCCGGTCTGCCTGCATGTATGTTTGCGTCGGCGGGCCGCCGGGCATCCCCTGAGTAGCGCTAAACAATTGCACAAAATCCACATCAAAGATCATCAAAGGCCAAAGGTGCAGAAGAACCTTCCACTTCAAAGCAAGCTCTTCGAACATGTCTGAATAAAACCAGACAGCCTGCGGTGCACCCATGCCAGCCATGTAGCCTGGCCTTAGATGCAACATCAATCTGCACTGCAGCTGTGCAGCCTTTGTGGCAGAGTTAGAACATGTTCATCCTCATGCAAAGCTCACTGCTCAAGGTGCCTGGTGAGTCTCACTTGATGTGGTGACTCTGTGTCTCTTCAACAAGTGAGGCTTCAGCGGTGGACCACCTGGGCCACCTTTGCCACCATAGAAGGGTTGTGCCATTGCGCCTGTCATTGCATCGCACAACCTCTCGCATTATGCTCAAACTTTGGTCTCACAATGTCTCGCATTAACATCATTCAAGTCGCCAAAGGCATCCAAAGCTGTGCAAGCAACATCATCCGTGGATTTTGCTGGGCCTGTGCTGGCAAAGGCCAGCAAGTCTACTCTACTCCCTACCCTTGGCTGGGCACAAATGGCAAAAACATGCAAGAACACACATACCTCTTCCATGCTCTTCTCACCTTACAGCGTGAGACGTAAGCCAGACTGGAGGCTGCATGTCGGGTTGACATCGCACAAAGCACTTTTGCTTTCTTGCCCTTCTGTCCACTGAAGTGAAACTTTTTGGACACGGCATGGTCTGAAACGGCACATGGGGGCCATTCAATTGCCAAATTTGGAGTACAGTCGAGTGGGACACAAATGACACAATGTGATGCATACACTTCCTCCTTGGCATCTCCCAGAGCAGTTTCCAGGCAGCATCTGCTCGGCTGAAGGGCTATCGAACCTTAGCAGAGGGAGGTGCAAATCGGTGCTCTCATTCTCTTCCTGCAACTCTGCAGTCACAAACCAACGAAAATTGTGCCTTCCAAGAAGTTATTCTGAAAAAAAACTGCTGAGATCCTTGCAAGTTTTCCCTCAGATTTGGACCTGTGTCTCAAATCTTCTCAGAAAGGAGATTCAAAGAATTCTCGTCCAACTTCTGAATATCTGAACCATGCAGCATGCATCACAATGCTGCAACTGGAAGATGTGTAAGGATATGTAAGGAAGCATGGACATCGATGACATCAGTTTCCCCAACATGGCCTCGCTTTTCGCAAGCCACTTCCAGCCGCACCGACCGGACCAGGACTCAGCATGTTATGCATGTTGATACACTCTTGTTTTGACCGTTTTTTGACCAACGCCGTGCGGGGAAAAAACGAACAAATCATTTCTATTCATTTCTGTTATTTCTGGGCCACTCTAGAACCAGGTACGAGTAGAGGATGACTCAGCCCTGAGAACTCGGCAAGAATCCAATTGGGCAGAGTATCTCATGAACTGACCTTCTCTGGGCACGCTCTTGAAGCCGGCTGCATTGTCCAAGGCAAGTATTGAATCAAGTTGTCAAATGCAGTTAGGTCAGTCAGTGAGATGGTCATAATTTATTTATATATACATATATATTAATATATAATTAGATGGTCTGCTGTTCTGAGCCCTTGACTTGCTCGGCACCGAGCTCTTCGAGAGTTGCTTCTTCTTGGACTTTTTCTGCGTCTGGAACTCCTAACATGTTCTTGAGGCTGGGGTTAAACTTGGACAAATTTGGTTAAACAGTGCAACTTAAGCCATGCACATAAATTGATCGAAGTTGATTGCATGGATCTTTTCATTTCAACGGCACTATTAAGGTCCTGCAGAGGTTGGTCCTGCTGAGGCTGTGAGGCTTCACCTGTCGGAAAAGAACTGGGCCGACATTGGCACCACTTGGCATCTTAGAGCCCCATATATTCACGGGGTGTACACATTTCAGGCACAGGAAGGAATAGAACGCACCACATGTCTTGCTGTAAGGACTATTCTGTGACTGCCGTCCACTCCGCCATTGAAAACTCTATGATGATGCAGGATTCAAATGAGTTAAGATGAGTTAAGCCATATGAGCGATCCAGTTTGTAGCGGCCTTCAATCTCCGCCTTGGGCGGCAGCTCCGCAGGTTCTGCTGGTTGAGGCCTCGGATAATGGTGCAACATGATGCAGCTGGGGCAGGGTCCAGCTGAGAAACATCTCTGGGTGCACAGACTTCAAAAGCACACACACACACTGGATAACACGCGCGCCCGCACGCACAGGCAATAGATTGTATCATCTGTCTTATGTCCCGTCAAGGACCTGGTCGTCAGGCAAATGGTGGGGATGAACCATAGCCGAATCTGATGCCTTAAGAATCTATAACAAAGGCCATATCATTCATAGCACCTGGAGCAGTTGTTATCCAATCAAGACCCTGTCTTGCTTTCAGGGAGCTGTCGCTGCTGATCCTCTTCGTCATTGTAGTAGTGCACATGGTGGTGCACATGACGGTGAAACACACCTGCATCAAAACCAATGAGTTGCAAACAGCTGGGTCAGTTTGCTCATTCGTTCCATGCAGGAGCCTTGCACAGTTGAATTCATCCTGTTGTACTCCACTTGGGAAGGTATGGGGTACCTCAGCTGCCGCAGCGAACGGTGAAGGAGCACTTTGACTCGTTTTGGCATGTTCTGATGTCATTTCTTCTCGTCTTTTGCCCAGATGTTTGGAGAGACGGCTAGGACAAGCTCCGCAATTCATCAAAGCCGAGGTCCCGTCTTCTCCCGGCGCTTGTCACTGATGCGGTCTCTGCGGAAGCGTTGGTCCATCTTCTCGCCCTCGATCCTTGACTGCAACACACTGCACTGCAACCAATCATGGCAAACAGAGGCAGTACAACTATTTGAAAAAAAAGGACAATAAGTTAACCATGTCCGCGTGGAACAGCAAGGGCTTCATCTGTGGCTGCGGGCTTGTTCAAGGCATCCATGTCAACCAGGCCAGGACGGATGACAAATCTGGGCTTACCTCGCATCCACAACCCAGGTACTATGGGGTTCTTGGCTCAACTCTTCTGTCCCCACCTGTCCGCTCCATCGGCTCCTAAGCAGAAAAATCGTTGTGTGTTTGTGTCTTCCATCGCCAGTCGTTCAAATGTGCCAGGCCCAAGGCATAGAATGGAGCAGCTTGGCGGAACTGGGTCTGACTAAAGCCCTGGCAGAGTTCATGGTAGCCATGGCGATTCTGAAACATTCTGAAACTAATCTGAAGAGCTCTGCACAGCTTTGCTGTCAAAGGCCACTTTGTAAATGTTTGCAGCCAACTACAGCACTCAGGTGCCTGTCCCTGGTACCTTTCCTGGCCCCATGGTACCGGAGCAGTGGACCGAAGGTCCTGCCGGCGTGCATTTGCACAGAGAGAGAGAGATCTATATAATTATAATTATAATTATATATATATACACAACATCACACAACTCTAAATCTCTCTCTCTCTCTCTTCTCTGAATTCAACCACTGTGAAAATAGTTGAATAAGCAGTCTACCCAGGTCTAACTTAGTGTAACCAAGGACCTTGCAAGCCCTGAGAACGGCAATGGCCGAGAAGAAGTTTCTCTTCGCATCTACTCCGATCGACGGTGACCAGCGACGGCCCTCCTCCGCAGAATGCCTTCGGCTTCCCTTGCTGAAGTGGCTGCCTAACAAACGTCTTGTCTGAATCAGCCTGATCCGCCCCTCGTTTCCACACGTTTCCACCTCCTAATTGACGTTCGACATCGTTCGACACTTTACCATGCATCAAGAGTCCTTTTCAGAACCCTGTCCTCCACTTCGATGAGTTCCAGAACCGTGTGAAAGCCTGGCAGGGTTAGCGTCGTTCACAAGAGTTAATACGCAATTGGGCTCATAGATGCAAACCTTTCCCCAGGGACCACAAGGCCACAAGGGACCTAAGAACGGGAAACAACTTATCTTCAAAATATTCAAAATTGAGATTGTGATAGATTCCATATGATCCTATATGATTCTATTAGATTGCGATAGATTGTGAAGAGAAATCCGCAAAGGGCATGGAACCTGGCATAGTGCTCCAGGCTGGCAGCAGCAGCAGACAAAACCTTCCCACACCGGTGCTATGACTGTTTTTCAAGTCTTTTCAGCACAGCAACCTTCACAATTCATCACAATTCATCACAATTCATCACAATTGATCACAATTCATCACGATTCATCACAATCACAATTCATCACAATTCTGCTTTTGCTCTGCTTGTCTTGCTTGGGTCATCTGAGCTTGAAGCCCCGTGCGCTGAGCCCTTACCTCACAGACAAGGCACATCAACTGCTCAAGAATCAGATGAGACAGCAACCAACATCGATGACAGACATCGGCAGTCACCTTCGGGGTCCTTGTGGAGCTCATTTTGCGGAGGCACCTCTCAGCAACTGACGAGCCAGGAATAGCAATTCTTCAAGCATTGCCAATATTGTGAAACAAACGAGGGTGTCAACATGTGTCAACAACATTACATTTTTTCAATTGATCTGAATTAACAAACAGAAATGCACTGTGTGATTCTATACTTCAATCCGCTGGCACAAAAGCCCAAAGCGAAAGCCGTCCGTGCCCCGATGATTCACCACCAGGGTGTCGGCTAGTGCTGTCTAATCATGTCTAATCTGTCTATCTTAAAGGGTTGGAATCGCTGCTTGCTTCCTCCATGGACGCAAATTCCTCAAGTTGGGTCAAGGAAAAGGACCCAAAAAGCAAGCCTGAGGGGAAATCCGCATGAGGGCCAGGGCCATGACACTAATTAAAGCGCTACATCCGGAGTATTCACTGATTGCTGCCCTCTCTCAAGATGTTTGGCACACGTGGGTACGTAGGTAAATAAATAGCCCGGACCAACCATGTGCAATTTCTTTTATTTCTCTCTCTGTCTCTATATCTCTCATATCTCTCATATCTCTCATATCTCTCTCTCTCTCTCTCTCTCTCTGTCTCTCTCTTTCTCTCTCTCCCCGTCTCGCCCAGCCGCACAAACACACATGTACAATGTATATATATATATATATATACATACATATGCATGCATGCATGTATGTATGTATACACAATTCCACAATATACGGTATCCATTGTAGTGTCGAGGGTGGGTGGTTGATTGACGACTGATCACCGTCATCCTCTTCCCTTCTTCCACCATTCTTAGCTTCATGCCAATCACTGGCTGCTGTGCAATCCCAAAATTGACAACGAGAAAGTCTGACCATGATCAGATCCTCCCCAGGCTCTTTAACTCGGTTAGAAGTTCGAACATGTTTTGTTGGAACACCTCCCCGTGTGTTCTGCCTCCAATGATGCCCCTGGTCGGACAGGAGATGCCTGGCAAAAGGTTTGCAGTGAAGCGTCCTTGCGCTCCAGGTTGACTTCTGTGATAATGTTTTCAGATTGATTTGTTTGTGAATGTTTGTGATTATGGTTTGTCATTGTGGCTGAGACACGTGTTTAAGATTGTTGAACCATGCCAAGCGGCTGGATCTGGAGGGTCCCACCTCAAATCATTAAAGTTGGGAATCAGTTGGGCAGTTGGGCCTGAGCCCCAAGAATCTCTGAACAAACTTTGGAATTTGGAAACTACGTCATGGGCTGAACCGTGTCCGTAGGCATGTGCCAGAAGTAGTAGGCCCTCAGTTCGACAAGCATAGCACAAGTGACTGAACCAACGGTGAACTTGGGACTGGGCTCATGCTCGTCTGACCAAACGGCCTGCAACACAAGTTTTCGGGGCATAGAATCCAAGAATGGTGCAGAACGGTAACAGTGTGACACAGCAAAACAATAACTTGACATAAACTGTCAATAATTCGGCTGCAGTCATTCCTGGCCTCCCATCCCCCTGGAAGGTCCAGAGTTGATGGGGCAAGCAAGTCATCCAGGGACTCCTCACCAAACCGAGGAAGATTCCAGGGTGCACAAATCTTACGTCATTCTGAGTCATTCTATGTGATTCTGCACCCATGGCATGCTTCCCACAGTGGAATTACTTCTCCAACGGCTGAACGGTGCTCCTTTCTCTGCAAGCTTTGCTGTGAGACCTGTTTTTCAGTAGTTCATGCATACTTTCCAGCTGTTGCCATGCAGAATCCTTTGAGCGTTTCTCGGCTCCTTTGATACTATTTTAATTTTTCTAGATTCTCCGCATATGGTGGCATGAGCAAAACTGCTTGAAAGGAGTGACTCGGTAATCCCTCGAAAAGCATCCGGTACAAACACGTAAAAACACTTGCCATCTTTTTCAGCAATTTATCCCGTTGGCAAGCGGTGCCAATGCCATGTGACAGCCTCGGGATTGTTGAGATGGCGCCAGCCTTTATCCCATTAATTGTCACGGCTAGGGAGAAAGTGCTCAAATGGTGGCCCGGCTCAATGTGCCAGCCATAATCCCCTTGACCCGAAAACAACACTTGTAGGTTACATGTTCATACATGTTTTTTCTACCCGCATTGCGTTACACAAACCGAACCCTAAACCTACGGCTATCCCAGCTGCCTCCTGTTCCCCTGGATGGGCTAAATCTTGTGGCTGGGCAGAGTTTTCAACCACCTGATCATGGTGTCAGACAGATTTGCCTTCGAAACATTCCCTGCAGCCCAAAAGAACTGCCAATCAGCAAGAAATTTGAGAGGCGTCCAACCCAAACCGATGCATCAACTAAAGGTTGCCACGCAAAATGCTCTAAACTTAAAAACCGCCACCAAACCAAAATGCAGTTCCTCAGGAAGAGATGTTGCAACCCATATAGACTCTTACAAGGCATGTTTGAACAACTCCTGTACGCAAAGAAAATCATGTTTTTCTTGCATCAAATCTTGGCAATGTTAACTTTCGCAATTCCCTGTACCTAAGGATTTAGCCTTTACCTAAGGATGCGGCTTTGGTAAAAATTGTTTTGAGGGATGAAAATGATGAAAACTACAAATTGTTTTGAGATTTCTCAAAAGGACATTGTTTTGCAATTCATTGTTGCGCATGGTGGGCCAGGAGGGCCGCAGTTAGTAACAATTCCGTTCGGAAACACAGGACATCACGTGTTTTGTCAAATTCAGTCATCCTGTCCTATCGGTCATAGATTTGATTGGTGATAAATTTGGTAGAACATTAGTCCACGGTCGTCTGGTTGACATGATGGTGTGAATGCTAACCATGACCATCGGCCGTAACCCGGAAGGTTGCTAACTTAACTTCCTTTGATAAATTACACTGCTTTTCTTTCAATTTTCAACATATATTTCTTGTAATTTGTGTTGTGTAATTTGTTCTGTTTTTATCTATTTTTTTCTCGTTTGTGTGTTTGCCGTTATCTTTTGATGTTATCTTTATTTTGGTCAGTTTTCTTCGGTAATATGTTTGTTTCTGTGTGTTTTTCAGTCCCAAACTCTAATTTTTTTGATTTTAGTTCATCTTATGTTCATCAATTTCCTTCTTCCTTGGATCCATCGAAATTTTGTTTTTGTCCCTTATTTCAGTCGAAGATCTTGGTTTCGGTGAAGGATTTTTGGCCCTGGTCGAACATCTTTAGTTCGGTGAATGTTTTTTTCCATGCTTCGATCGAAATTTATTATTTCGGTGGATCATGTGTTTTCCCCCTTTAGTTCGGTCGAACTTCCTTATTTTGATGAATTTATTGTTTTTCCTTCCTTACTTTCGTCGAAACTCCTTATTTCAGTGACTGATTTTTTTTTTTGGTCATTTTTGGTCGAAATTTCCAATTTCGGTGAATTGTTTTTTCCATGTGTATCCCCTCCTTATTTCAATGAACTGTTTTGGTCGAAATTCCTTGTTTCAGTCAATGAATTATGTTTTTTCGTCCTCGGTTCGGTCGAAACTATTTTCTCTTTCTTTCGCATCCTTATTTCGGTCAAAACTGCCCGTTCTTTCGGTGCATTTTTCTTTTCTCCGCTTATTCCCATCGAAATTTTGGGCAATTTTATGTCCTCCCCCTGATTCCCGTCGAAATTCCTTTTTTCGTTTTTTTTTTCCTTCCGCCTTTTTCGCGACAAAATTCCGTCCTGATCGGAAATATCATTTTTTCACCTCTTACTCCCGCCAAAATTCTGTTTTTTTCGGAGATTTATTGTTTCCCCGTCTTATTCAAGCCGAAATTCGATGAAATTCGTTTTTTTTTTGGCGATTTATTTGTTTCCCTGCGTTCCCGTGGAATTTCCTTATTGTGGCGATTTATTTTTTTGCTGCCTTATTCTCATTTATTCGCGTCAAAACTCCTTATTTCGGTGATCTATTTGTTATTTTGTATTTTTCCACCCTTTCTTTTTTTCCTTCAATTTTTGGGAAAAACGCCGAAATAATAAGAAATTTATAGAAATTTGGGCGGAAATAAGCCGGAAAAAATATCATCGCCGAAAGTGAATTTTGACAGGTAGCATTTTGTAGCAGTATATCATGTATCCGTCTTTGTCAACTTCATGTCTTGTAATTCATCCAACACTCTCCCCATAATACTAAACCGTCACCCCCCTCCCCCCGTACAGTCCCAGTAGTGCCGCGCAAGGCGGTGGCGGAAGTTTCAAAAATAGGAAACTTATAGGAGAGGTTGGTTGTTGCGAATCACAGGTGGCAGGGCGAATCCACTGATGGACCGAAAGGTGGTTGGAGTTGTGATTTTTGGAGTGGTGGCAATGGTTGCAGCGGTCACCCCACCGCAACTGCTGGATGTAGTGTGGTGTAGTGCAGTTAAGTTGTAGTTGTAGGTGTAGTGGAGTTGTAGTTGTAAGTTATAGTTGCACTGTAGTGCAATTAGTGTAGTGTAGTTGCAGTTGCAGTTGTAGTTGTGGTGTGGTGTAATTAGCGCAGTGTATTGTAGTGTACTGTAGTGTTGTGTACCGTAGCGTGGTATAGTGTGGTATAGTCTAGTGTATTGTAATAAAGTAGTGTAGTTGTGGTTGTTGTATAATGTCGTGTGGTGCAGTGTAGTGGTAGTTGCAGTTGTAGTCTAATGTAATGTAATTAGTGTAGTGTGGTGTTGTGTAATGTAATTGTAGTTGCATGTGCATTTGTAGCTGTAATGTGCTGCAGTTTAATTAGTGTATTGTAGTGTAATGTAGGGTGGTGGTGGTGGTGGTAGTAGTAGTAGTAGTCGCAGTAGCTGTTGTAGTACTTGTAGTGTAATTAGTGTAGTGTAATGTAGCGTAGTATATTTGTATTTGTAGTTGTAGTAGTAGTGTAGTGCAGTGGTACTTGTAGTTGTAGTTTCAGTTGTAATTGTCTATCTATCTATCTATCTATCTGTCTATCTGCAGGCTTGAAAACGAAGCTATTCTGCGAGGCTTCCTCAATTTTGAATTTGACAACATCAAAAACGGAGCAATTCTGCGAGACTTCCTTATTTTTTGAACTTGACCGGACCTCCTAACAGCTCTGATGAACATGTCTCTTGTACTGCCCCTGCCACGGAAAATTCATCTTTGCAGAGCCGCTTCAAATGTCCCACGCCTGCCATCGTTTTCGGACATGCTACAAAACCCTCACGTTTTGCTCACTTTTGACAAGGTGCACAATCCCTTGCGCCTGCCACGCTCCTCGGCGCTTCAACATCCAAAAGTGGTGTGTACATGTGGTGCTTTGTAGATTTTGACTTCGAAATGTGCTTCGCGCCACAACCGCGTGCACTTTTTCGACATCTCAACTTCCAAAAGTGGTCCGAACATGAAGTGTTTTGTACATTTTGACTTCGAAATGTGCTTCGCGCCACAACGGCGTGCACTTTTTCCACATCTCAACTTCTAAAAGTGCTCCGGAGCTGAGGTGCTGTGTACATTTTGACTTGGAAATGTGCTTCGCGCCACAACGGCGTGCAACTTTTAATCTCTCATCTGACCACATGGCTCCGCACCCGCCGCTTTAGCTAGCCTACTTTTCGACCCTCCGGAGCCACAAATCATTGGAAAAACACACTGTTTCGCGACTTTCCTACCTTTTCGCGCACCTGCATCTTCTTTCTTCGGAGACATTCTCTTTTTGATCTTCTTTCTTCTTCTCTTCTCTTCTCTTCTCTGACTCTTCCCATCTCTGCTTTTCATCTGTCCATATTGTCGGAAGTTTGACTTCTAAACTTCCTTCGAATAGTAATAATAAACACCTGCAAGATTTTGTAGTATTGAGGGGTATCTCGTATTTAGCTGCGAAACTTCTCCCCAAGTTGTGTTTGTGCGGCATCGCCGAAGTTGGCCAAAGATTGTGGGTTGATGTGTTGATGTGGTCCATCTTGGAAACCTGCAGTTTTGATCAATTTTGCAGCTGTTGAGACATGTGTATATTTGGAGACAATATGATGTCGAAGAATGTCAGAGTTTTGGATGAAGAGAGCAGCTTACACTGCAACATGGTCAAGTCCAGTTTGCACCTCTTCAGCCCTTCGAGCTTCTTCAGCTGGAGCTGCTTCCTGAGCCTCCCCTTCTTCACGAAGCCCCTCCTCTTCGAGAAGCCTCTCCTCTTCGGCTTGTCGGACTTCTGCCTGCAATCGGTGCAGGAAGCAATATAGGGGGTGAAACCCTCACATGACACCTTCATTTTGAAATTGTTTTCAAAAGAATCCAATTAAACATTCAATTGGCCAATCTGAATTTTCCCCAAATTGGACATGAACCCTAGTTTTTAGGGAGGGATTAGTGGACTTTGCACTACTTTGCTGCAAGATGCTGCCAGTCCCTCCATCACAAAATGCCATGGCCTCAACCAGATGTGCTTGTGCGGCATCACTGAAGTTGGCCAAAGCCTGTGGATTAATGTGTTGATGTGGTCCATCTTGGAAGTCTGCAAGTTTGTTCAGTCTTGCAGCTGTTGAGACGTGTGTATATTTGGAGATAACATGATGTTGAAGAGTGTTAGGGTGTTCGACATCTGAAGGGAACAGCTTACACTGCAACATGGCCAAGT
>Ga0126342_10008799_pt1 | contig 18087 bp, 14 predicted proteins | sample Cyp1metagenome_FD_92528 | JGI IMG/M metagenome (GOLD analysis project Ga0126342, IMG submission 92528) | Coral microbial communities from Lord Howe Island, Old Settlement Bay, Australia - Cyphastrea 1 metagenome | ecosystem: Host-associated > Invertebrates > Cnidaria > Coral ... | reverse complement strand
ATATATATATATATATATATATATTATATATATATATATATGTATATATATGTGTATATATATGTATATATATATGTATATATATATGTATATATTATAATTTGATACAATATCATATATGTTCATATATTCATAAATATCCCGCCGGAAGCGTTACCGGCGTGAGAAAATGATCAAAAGTACGACGCCCTCTGCGAGCAGCCAGATTTGAACATTCGAAACCTATCAAAAAAAAGCTCCGTCTACTTTTGGAATGACAACCCTTCCATCACTTCAGCCTCAAAAAGCGCAACCGCAACTTTTTCTCACATTTTCTTCAACGCGTCTGCGGTGGCTTCAATCAGGTTTTTCCCTGTGCACCCCCATCGGCACTGGAAAGAGCGCATGCATTTCCATATTTGAGGATTGCGCGCCTGGCCCTTTTTCGATATATAATATGCAAACATACATCCATGGCTAAATATACGAATATACATGGTTTGCGCAGCAAATTGGATGACAGCGTGCATCTACGTGTGAAAAATCAAGACATGAAACAAGATTAAACTCCTACAATCTTTCGACACCCAGCGGATTCGCTCAGGCTTTTACGTAGAAATTCAAATAGCGTAGTATGAAGTGCAAGTGAAGATCAGGAAAGTGCAAATGAAGATCAGAGAGCGTAGCATCAAGTTCATGTAGAAATGCAAATGATGGTCATAGAGCGTAGCATCAAGTTCATGTGGAAATGCAAATGAAGATCATGGAGCGTAGCGTCCAGTTCATGTGGAAATGCAACTGACGTTATTACCCCACCCCATCCCACCCCATCCCACCCCACCCCACCCCAGACTACCGGATGTGGATTTGTGAGACGGCAACGAGTCCGTTGGCATAAATATGTATATATATATACACACTGCGCAGATTTTTTTTTTCCATGAAAGATCTGGGGATTCGTTCTGTTGCCAGGTTTGAGTAGAGTTCCGCATGGGAACGGGGGGGTTTGCAGCTGGCCAAGTGAAGCCAGTCAGAAGTTCACATTTTTAGCAATTTTCATTGAGATACATTGAATGAATATATGGCGATATGGTGTATAATGATCTCCAACGATGAAGACTGGGGTAGAACGTGGATGCTGCTGTGTTAACCACAGAAGATCACTGCTTGATTTTATCCCCTCCCAGCGGTCACGTTTGAGGTGGTGCGCTGAGCGCGTGCGCGCGCTGAATGCACCGTGACAATGCTCCCGTCTCACCAAAAGGGCAGCGTGTTGCGAGAGACGTGAAAAGAGGGGGAGAAGTGGGTTCTTGATATTGAACAATTGAAACATGATCAGGAATTTGCTAGGAAGTGAGAGATTCCCAGCAATTCCCTTAAGTGTTTGGGGAGTTCGGGAGCGTCCCAAATCCCACATTGATCTAGGGCAGTCGTCACCAGCTGACAAACTGCGCCGGTGCCAGGCAGCCGCGCTGATGATAAGAAGAGCGAAGGCGGGTCACAGCTTCCGAATGAACCAGCTGGATCCAGCAGATGTGCACCGAGTTTTCATTCTAGAACCAATAAAAAGAGCAAGTCACACAAAGACACCTTGAAACTGTCTATTCTTACTACTGTATTCTATCCACTATACATATACTCTATATGTAAAATACACTATATAAATCTATTTGATATACACAAATTTTGTGTACTCACAACTCTATTATACCTCCACAATGCCACCGTAGGCTCTCAGCCGGTGGCCCGCACCTTAAGCAGTGCTTTGCGGCAGTCCGGGTGCCCAAATGGAGTGTGCGGCGGGGCAGGACTGAAATGGAGATATGAGCCAGACACACATGGTGGTTTCGACAAACAAAAGGACATATATATATATACACAGAATAATGATAACAATAATAACAATACATATGTATAGTAATATATATATATATATATATAATAGTATATAATGATATATATATATATTTAATAGTAATATTTTCTCATATATATATATATATTTATATACAGAATTATATATTCAATGTGTATATATATATACAATAATATTATACATATAATGATAATACACAATACATATATACATATAAGAAGAACAATAATGAACAATAATGATAACAATAACAATAAGAATAATAATAATATTATTAATAATAATAACAATAACAAATACTCATAATGATAATAATAATTGATCATAATAATATATGTAATAATATGATAAAAATAAATGAATAAATACATAAATATATATATATATACATGCATACATACATAATATTTAATAATATATATATATATATATATTAATTACAACAACAGGAATCACAATCAAAATAATAACAAAACATGGATATATACACATATATATATATGTATATATGATAATATATATATATATATTTGGCTCCCGCACATAGAGGCTCTCGCCGCGGCTGCGCATGACTGAATTCTAATCTGAGCCCATCAACCTGCAAAATCATGGCCTATGTCTCGCCCAAATTCTGTGCATTCCATGGGGCGGCAAGTAGCCATGAAGCCTGGCGATGGCTCCTGTTCATTTAAGGACACAGCACGTTGGTCTGTGCCCTGCAAAATTGCCCTGGCAAATGCCAAGCATAATGAAGGCGGATATTCCTTCAAAACTGCTGTGCGCCAGTGGCCGTGCTCATTTTTTCCTAAAGCCCTACCATGCGGAAGTTCGACTCTGACTCTACATGCGTGCAAATGATGCAGCAAGTGCGTCATGTTGATGAGGAGAAGATCCGTAGGTTTCGGCGATGGTGCTCCCATGAGCCCTTGAGAGAACCGAAGTTTTTGAGCTCCGGGAGACTCAAAATCCATTTCATCAACGGTAATCTCCAAATTGAGGCTGACGAAGGAAGAGGTTCTGCAGGGTGTTCGAGGATGCGCATACCGTCAACCCCCGCAATCTCAGTCATGGCTTCCATTGAGAATCCAAGCAAGGTATTACCAACAAGGAGTTGTTGGATCTCCTTGAGCCCAACACTCTCGTAGCCCCAGAGGAAATCGCCATCGCGTAATACACGGGGCCCATGCAAACTTGTCGTACCATCGCTGACTGAGCGGACCCGCGACCAAGTTTCGCAGGGGCGACCGCCTATGAAAGCGATCACCCAGCGAGACCGAATTGCTTCCAACCAAAATTTCCTTGTCTCCGCCTTCGCCATGTTGCCCCAGTTCTTGTCCACAATGATGTCAAGTGAAATGATATGAAGCACATATGGCATGTCTCCTTCTGCAGCCCTTTCAAGGAAAAACTGTAGATCCCCTACTCGGCGTCTTCCACTGAAGGCATGTAGGACATATCGATGTCTCCCAAAGGTCTGTGGCACGCGAGTTTCAAAAACTCCAGCATGTTCCAAAAACCATTGACATTGCTCATGACATGCTTCAATCGTCTTGGTCTGGTGCTCCTCCACAGCAAGACCATCCACGTGAAGGAAGGACCACGTTGAGGTGTGCATGAGTCGCTCAAAGAATGCACGAAGTTCCATGAGGTCATACTGAAAGAACGCTGCGTCGTCATCTTCAAAAGTGTCCATGAAGAACCGGAGGGTCGTCTTCCACATAGTCCATGACATAGGATGAACCTTCACATACTCGCAGAGAGATTCTCGAAGTTGTGAGAGTGAAAGCCTCTCGTCAATAATCTCAACAAGATGTAGAAACAACGCATCATCAATGCATGGATCTTCACGAGGATGTGCATGAGGAAGATGCGGTCCTTCTCCTTTCAAAGGTGGCAGCATAAAATCGTGGACTTCTTCTCTGTGTCTATCCGCATCTGACCCCGTTCCCGGCACGGTCAGGCAGCGCATGTTGCTGCTGATCAATCGCTGTCTGCATGTGCGCGAGTAGTAAAGGTGTGCTTTCATTTTTGCCATTGTATGAAAGAACTTCAAACACGAAGGGCAAGAAGGTTCATCATACCATTGGCGGCATTTCGCAACAATGTTGTGCTTGCGGAACATGTGTGCTCCTTCACCTGCTTTTGACCTACACGCAATCCGACATGTAAGGCATCCAAATTTCTGCGTCTCCTCTGCGGTATCCGCATAGACGGTGTGTGGTGGTTTTGGGAAGCCAAAACAGTTGATTGCTCGATCAAAAAGGCGTCGATGTAGCTCACAAACTTTTTTTTTCGCTGAAGAATGGCATGCTGACAAGCTCTGTTTACCAGACGCTTCCAGTAAGATTTGTGGTCTTGAATGATGAGGAGCCACTGTGGCAAATGCATACTTGGATCGAGCAGTCCGGAACTGTGTCTAAGTTGTCGCCACATCCATCTCAAATCATCCTCAATGAGTTTTTTCCATTCCAAATCATCATTGAGCAAGCTCCAAATCAGGGGCATATCACAGTTGAGTAGGACAAGAAGATAGCGCAAGCGAGCACGTCGCAAAAGCTCTGTAGGACTTGGAAGGCCTGTCTGAACAATGATCATTTCATCACTCATGTCCATGTCAGGTGTCCAGCAAATGAGTCGCTTGTACAATCTCATGATCACTGCATGTAGCTTCTCCTTGTCCTTATTGGTGGACATTGTCCACGAGTCTGCACCATAGAGCATCTTGGTCAAAACTAACGTAGTGAACAGTTCTGCTCGCTTGGACAAAGGCAGCTGCTGATTCACAAAAAGGACCTTTCGGTGTCTGCTGAAGGCTTCATGAGCTAAAGCCCCCTTTTGCCTGATCTCGACACGCTGATCAGGCTTGTGATGCAGCCAACCGCCCAAGTGGCGGTACCTTTTCACAATTTGAATATGATGCACTCCCTCATCACAAAGCACTGGGAAGGTCTCTGATGCTGCAGGGCCATATTGCTTGGTAGTGAATCTTCTCGATCCTGCGCCTCTGAATACCATGAGCAATTCAGTTTTGTCACGAGCAAGATTTGGTGTCATCATATGTTGTTTGCATGAGTCCAAGAGAAAGCTGGCCACACTGCCCATTCTGCTCTCAAGCTGTTGCGGGCTACTACCCTCCACACATAGTGCCACATCGTCCATCCACGTAGGACCGATAAAGACATATTCTGGCTGTTCACAGTGCATTTCTGTGTGTGCAGTTGCAAAGAATGTGGGTGCAGTGGCAGCCGGCAATTTGTCGGTCAAATTTCGTTCCACCATGTATGTTTCGACTTTCTTGAGCACAACACTCCATGCATAGCCGAACACTACGTCAGCAAAGCAGTCACCGGGCCTGGTGCCCATGCTGGTTTTGGCTGCGTCATGTTGTCCCGCTAACCAGAAAAATGTACCTGTATGTATGGACTGGATACATCGCTGTGCTGCTGCACTGAGACCAGCTTGCTGAATCGCTGAGGGCTGCGTCAGCATTTCTCTGATGTCATGCAAAGCAGTAGGAGGAAGGTCTAAACGTCGCATCACGTGAGCTATCAATTCGTCGGTCGGTGAGCCACCAATGGTGATTTGCCTCATGATGCGATAAAATGCTTCGGTAAGATCAAGGAAAAGCACTCCTGCAGAGCGACCAGAATCTGCAGCTCTACGCATATGCGCCCGCACTTGATGAAGCGCGAGCTGCACAGGTATTTTTCGCCTGCCTCCCACCTGTTGCGCTTGGAGGAATGTTTCATACAATGTGGCTGAAGCTTGTCTGATGGTTCTATGCAACGCTTTGCCAATGTTGCTGGACACAAGCAATGACCTATATGAGGTACAGCTATGTGTGGGTCCTTTGCCTTTGTATGCGGGGGTCAACTGAGAAAAGCTCGCTTTTGCAATGGAGGCCGGCTGAAAATGGCAAAGCGCCCCAGGAATTCCATCAGGTCCTTGCGCTCTGCCGCATGGGACTCTTCTATACGAGATTTCCAGGTCCATCAGAGTGGGCATTTCACTGATGTCCAGGCTGATCTCATTGTTAGTGAATTGGCTCAGCTCTTCAATCCATTCTGTCCTTAACTGAGGCATAGATATCCTTTGGCCACCTTCCATCTGCATGAAAAAGTCGATCCAAACTCCCAGCGCATCAGCTGTGTGAACACAGGTGTGTCCATCTTGATCATGCACCAAGGGAAGTGTCTTCTGCTTCAGTTTCTTCGGGTTTGTCGGCCCTGTAAAGCCTCGTAGTTGACGAAGGATGTCGGATGCTGGTGTTTCCGCATGCATTGTCGCAATGACACATTGCAGCTTTTGTTGTTTTGCATGACATAGCTGCTTCTTCAATCGTTGGGCCGCCCTGCGAAATGCGATCCAATGTTTTAGGTTCCAGCATTGCAAAGTGGCTGTGTAGCCAACTCCATCAGCGTCAGCCTTGGTTCCCCATCGTGCCATCCATGGAAGCATTTGCGGAGCAGATCCCGCATGATACGCATCTTCAGTGCTTTCAATGTGGCCCGATGTTGCAGTTTGCACTTTCGTGTAGCCCAAATCTCTTCATCGATGTAGTGCTTCTTGATCTTGTGGTCATGGGTCTGGTCACCCAATTGCATGGTGAGGTGCAAGTGCTGATTGAAGGCTTCAGTATGCTGCTCAATGTCAGTCTCCCATAGGGCTGGCTGGTAGCTCTTGATCATCTCCGTGAGATCAACTCTCTTGAAATCGATGTCAACAGCTTTCCTCGCATTGCCCTGTATCTTCACGATCTCAACAATGTCACTCCATTGCAGTTGGAGCGCAACCAAGCGGTGGTCGTCTTTCACTGTCGCAAGATCAAATTCTTGGAGAACTTGTGAATGAGTGGCACAAGGAAGCCATGAGGAAGGAATGGCTACATGGTCAATGCAATGCAGTTTTTCTCCGCGAAGATCAAGCCATGTTCCCTGCTCACCATCATGGCACTGGCTAGTCGCTGGCAGGCACATGTTGTTGGTGTTCAGAAATTCACGTAGAAACTTTGTGCTTTGGGTGGTGTCAAATCCTTTGCGCAAAACAATTTGCCCGTCTGCTTCACCTGGAGGTGCGTTCGCATCCATCAATATGAAGAGGGGGTCAGCTGTCTTGCATTGATCTATGATCAATTGTGTTTCGTGCCACCATTCCTCACGCACTGCCATTGAAAAACCACTATGCGGTGCGTGAAGGACACCAACCAATGCTGTCCATGCGGCATTCTCAATTCTGGCAAAGAGCCTTCGTGGGTCGGCATGTGTGACTTGAACATCAGCTCTTTGAAGCATGCATGGTCGCCGCTTCGTGTCATGACCAATGGGCAAATCAAGATCAATCCACAATTCAACGCCAAGTTGGTGTTGGTGATGTCCAGAGCATAGTCTCAGGATGTTGTTGCTGCAAGCAACTCCTTGTTCTGTGCGAGCTTCTTGGACACCAATGCAGTTCAATCTGAACTCCTTCATTTGACGCTGCAGAAAGTGGAGTTTTCTGGCATGTCCATCTGGGTGTCGTGACAGCGATTGAACATTTGCTGTGGCCAGACTAATTGCAAACTTGATGTGCTTGTGCTGGATCAATCTGCGAGGGTGTTCCTCTTGTCGTGGTTGTTGCGGAGGCAAACGAGGTGGAGGAATTTCAAAACCACCATTCTTCCAATGTGGCATGCCCCACCGTGGACCTGCAAATGTCAACCACAAATGTGGGATGATGTCTTTCCATCTCTGCATTGACAACTTTTGGCGTGGGTGGTGAAAGCTTTGCACAGCTTCACGTTTGGCCGCAAGGTCAACAAACTCATTGAAAATGAGGCCCGTGTGCGATCTCACATGATGCCAGTGGAGATGTTCTGGTGGTAGTGCAGCTTCAAGGGCTTGAATAAGTCCTCTTTGCAAACGAAAAGACTCGTCCGCATATGCAGCACCAAGTTCTCCAAAAGCTTGTCCTCCCGTCACTGCAGAATCAATACAAAAGATGGTCTCTACAGAGACATTCTGTGAGAGGCGCCAGAAAGCAGCCCAAGTGAGAGCACTGCGCTCGGCCAGATCTGACCCAATCCTTGTGACTCCATTGTAGTGTGTGCCTTTGTCGTCATACCTGACTACTTGCGCTGTCCATCCTAGAGGTTGAAAGCTGTGCTGTCCCTCATGGACATGCTCGCCAATGACTAAGAAAGCCCATGCATCAGGTTTTCCAAGTTCATCCGCTCTGTCTGGAGGCAGACGTTTGGCTTCTGGTGCAGATGTTCCATCTGTGAAAATCAGGATGCGATCAAAGGTCTCCAATGCTGGCATGGTGTCCTCCGAGTTGTAGTGCTCGAAGGCAGGCTTGATGTGATCTGGCAACTCAAAGCATGTGAAATCACGGCACAAAATATCATCTCCAGATGCGAAGAGGTCTTGCACATCGCTTTGGCATAGCAGCGTTTTCATGATACAACGACCTTGCAGTTCATGAACTTGAGAAAGGTTCATCAAGGGAGCCCCTCCTGGTTTTCTAACCGAAAAAGGCGGAGGCCACAATCCTGGGCTCTTCACCTGTGGCTTCGCATGTTGGGGCTCTTGGTGACTGAAAACGATCTTGCACCATTGGGTGCGTATTGTTTCCTTTGTGATGGTGACTGCTCGTGGAAAGTCCAGTTGACACAGAAACGTCAGGATGGCTTGGTCAGGCATGTCTCCAATCTGCGTGTGTACAAAGACTTCTATGTCGTCATATACCTCACTTCGGCAAAAGAGGTAATGCTGCAAACGACAGTCATCATCTTTCGGTAGGTTGCAGGCAAAAACTTGCTGCGGCCAGCAATCGATCGCATCAGTGTCATGACCCCATGCTTTCAACTCCGCAGCGACACTAGCAGGGGTTGCAAGTCCTGCTACTTCAATGATGGATGGTAGCTGTCCTGAATGCTGCAGGTCCAGGATTCTTGTGAAAGAAACTTCAGCTACTTCGTCATCTTCTTCTTGTTCCCGTGGCCCGTGGGTGTGAGCCACCTGCCCACGTGTTAGGCGCTCACGGTTATTACTGATGAGCTTGTCAAGCTGCAGTAGCATCATTCCTTCCTGCTGCCTGTGTCTCTGTCTGATTTGCATTTGTATTGCATATCCGGAGCGTGCAGCAAATGGACGTCCTGGAAATAACTGGTGAGGTCCACACCATGCTTGGCATTCATTGACTCTGGGTTCATGAAAGCATTGTTGATACATCCCAATACCTTGCGCCAAGTGCTCAATACGCAGATGTTCATGCGTAGTGATGGCATTGCGCAGTCTGAAATGCGGTAGAGCTGCGCTGTCATCATAGACTGTTAGCAAGTTGGTGACAAGCTGTGGGTGTGGAGCTTGGATCAGGATGATATGCGCTTTCACTTCATGATGTGCTTCATCAGGGTGTGGTGATACAAGATTGAACTCCAGGTCCAAGGAATCTATTCTGAGATCATGCCACCTTTGTGCAAGCCAATGCTCCCACTGCGTATAGTCTTCCAGAAGTCGAACCTTTCTGGGCTCAGTGCAGTGCAATCTGCCGTTGGCGTGATCAACAAACCAAGTTTCAACAAGCAAGGACCAATCATCTTGAGTGGTGTCACATTGCCTGCCTTGGTGGTAAAGATCTTGGATGAACTCATTCATAGCACTGATAATCGGTCTGCCCGGCTGAAAAATCGGTGCAGAGGGATCAAGCGATGGTCCATCTTGTGGCGTTTCATTCTGTCTACTGCTGCTGGCTCCGAAACTCTGCATGAGATTTGTGGCATCGGTTTCGCTTTCATTCCATACTTCAGTTCCTGTGGTCCCAAGGTCTTGAAGGATGATGAGGAAGGAAATGCCATGATGTGTGGCAATGTGCCCACCTTCATAAATCTGCTGTTCACCGTGCCATGTCATGCATTGTAGGTCAGAGACGAATGGATAACATCGATCAACTTCTCCAACTGCAGCAACAAGGTCAAATTTGCCAGTGATGGCTGGCATGAAAAGCGCCACATGCTTGAAATGATCGCTTGGATTTCTAGTGTCAATCTGCGTAATGACTGCTACCCTGTGATTTTCAGGATACCTTTGCACCAAGATCACATGTGGCAGTACTTCTGGTTGCATTCGTGTGGTTGGCGGTTGAGGAAAGACAAGATAGAAATTTACTGATATTTCTTCTACAAGTTGGTCACGCCATGCAGTGAGGAGCTGTTGTTGCCAATGCTGAAAGTCCGAAGTCAGTCTGACTGTGCGGTAGTCACGACATACTGAAAAATCGGGATCATGTAACATCCATGTAATCACATAGAGTACTTGGCCTTCTTCTTCAACCTCAACTGCACCATGTTCTTCAAGTTGTTCGAAGAGATTGTAGATGTACTCTGGCTGCTCATCAAGGCCCGGTCTGGGCACAAAGCCTCCAGGTAGATCTGGCGTGCTTGTTGGAATGGAATGCCTGTAGACATCTTCTGGATCTTCCTCAAAATGTTCAAAAGGCTCAGCATCAGTTGCAGTGATTCTGCATTCTCTCTGTTTGATCAGTGTCCATGGTGGCTGCGGCAAGGGTGGTAGAATGTACCACTGTTGCTGAAGCAGTGTTGTGTCATCAGCATCTGGTCTCAGCGGAACTAGTGGATGGTCAATGATCGTGTCAAACCAGCCTAGCGTGAACAGTGCATGACGATCATGGAGTTCTTGTAAAGAAAGTCCTTGATGACAAGCGCTCGCAACGCATCTGGTCCCGATATGGCAGACTTGCTCATGACCAGGTGGAACTGCAATTCTCACAAAGTCTCCATGCTTGAGCTCAATTGGTCTAGCACTATACCTTGACATGATTGCATCATTGACCCAAAGGATACATGACTGGTGCATCTCTCTGCAATAAGCCGCAAGGCCCAGCTGCTGCAAGATGGTGAGCCTTCCAATGTGCCGAGGAAATAGAACAACTCTGCGGACAACTTCTGGTTGGACATCAGGTTGTGCTGCATGAAACTCAACATCCAGCAAAATCAATTGAAGGCTCGATCCAGGTCTGATGTCACCATGACGATGCCCAATGAGGGGTTCAACTCCAGCATCTACTAAGTCCTGTGGTCCATGTCTGACATGAAATGTAGATAGAAAAGATCTGGACGACGTATGCCCAGCTCATGTGCTGCCTCTGCATGCATTGACTCATAGTCGTTCCAATCAACCCTCATAGGAACTGTCTGAAAGTCAATGGCAAAAAGCAAAGTTGCAAACCAGTCCGGACGCTCAGATGGATCATCTGATGCAGTTACACTGTTGTCGTCATCCGATGGAGCTGGCATATCATCATCATGTGGAAGCTCTTCTCCTGGTTCTATTCCAATGTCAACATCTTGCATGAGGTCATGGTGTTCGTGCGGGTGAGGACCAAAGGCTCGAGGTCGATGCTGCTGCGTTGTCGCCATGAAGGAAGTTTCATCACTCAAGGGAAAATGCAATGGATGGAAAATGTCTGCATGATCAACTGGAACTTCGATCTCATGACGCCAAAATTGTAGATGCCAATCATGCTCATGACCCACATAGAGCTCAACTGACTCTGCAAATTGCACATGAGAACTGCTTGCGATCTTCGGCATGGTCAACTTGGGAATGGGAGTCTTTGCAAAGCTAGACCCAAGCATTTGCGAAACTTCAAAAGCCAAGTCGATTCCATTGATGTTCGCACGCCATTCATTGAGAAACGTGTGCTCGTCAAGGATGGAGTGCGTCCACTGATTTTCCGGGTATGCAGCTTGCTCAAAGCTGCAATTCATATGCCTAAGACAAACCTCCTGCATTCGGTCTATTTGCCGGGCTTGTGAAAAGGCTGCAAGGCAGCAGATCCAGGACCACGAACGTCCATGTTGTCCTCTGCCACAGTGTCGAGCCTTGGCTTTTTGGCCTGATGCGCTTCCGCCGCTTCTTCCACTGGCCGTGGTCTGAAGCCCTCTAGCGTAGTAAGCATGGATTGGATCCCAGCTTGGATCTCTTCCGACGATGCCATCTTGTCCGGGTTGTCCTCGTCCATGCCATCTGAGATCTCTTCCACTGCATCGAGGAGTGCGGCGTCTTGCTTGTCGTTGGCTTCCTTGGCTGCATCGTATTTCTGCCTCGCCTCGTGTACGAGTTCTTTGGCTTCTATGACTCTCTTCTCCAGCTCTTGATCCTTCTTTGCGAAGTCCTCGGCAAAGGAACGCCATCTCTTTGCGGATTCTTCGGTATAGTTGAACCAAGACTGATGAAGCTTGCCTCTTGCCTGCTGCGCCTGCTGCAGACTTTTCCTTTTCTTCTCCAATTTGTCGAAGGCCTGTCGCACACTCTTGGCTGAGACCGATGGTTCCATCATTGGCACTTTCTTGGTTTTGTCGATAACCGTTTGCACTTCGTCGGAGACTGTGTTGTCGGTAGTCTCCAAGGCTTGCACCAGCTGTTGAAGCAGAATCACTTCTGCTGTCGGCACAGCAGGTTCTGGTGTTGGCGGCAATGCTGTCGAAGCTGCAGGTTGCCATGGTGGATCCAACATCGGTGCACCATAACTTTCCTTGGCTTGCTTCTTCTTCGGAGTTTTTGGCCGCTTGCGCGGCGATTCGGTTGATCGGTATTGTGAGGCACTCCCACGCCTTCTTGGTGAATAGCCCCAATCTTCCCAATCTCCCTGTTGTTGCCACTGCTTTCTTGACTTCGATCTCGCAGGGGCACTGGGTTGCGAACTCGTTCCCTTTTGTCCATGGGCATAGTGGATATCTACACACTTGTCCCATGCGGTATAGCATGAGCCGCAAAATGCCGCTTGCTGCTTGTTGAGGCGCTTGCACCAAACACATCGCCATGGTTCTTTGGTTGTAGTAGCCATCGCTCTTCTCAGGCGGGCTAAAAATCCAGGGTCTTTGGAATGGTGTGAGCTCAACCTCTGATGGATTTGCGCAATCTGTTGGCTCTTGAGTGCCAACCAGCCACGCTTGTGGAGATGCCACTGCAAACGGGCAGCAGCCCTCTGTCTTCTTTGCCTCCTCCGCTTTGTAGGCGTAATTCTCGATGACAATCAGGATTACCGCAAAAAAGGAAAGGAGATAGTTCATGTACAAGACAATCTGGAGGAAGTAGGTGAGGTAAAACTGCAGGACAATGTCAACCGCAGTATGCCAAATCCAATCCACGCCAGAGAGCCGTGCCCAAACCCGAGTGTTTTACGTGGTCGGGACCACAGAACCAGGTGATGCTGGGGTGGGCAGCCACCAGCAGAGCACTGCCAAAAGCGGAGTCCAGGGCGAACCAGTTAAGAGCTGCCGCAGATGGCTAGGCGAAAAGGCAACGGAGGTCCCAAATTGCCCGGGGGTGGTAGGATCACGTCCCCCTAAGATCACCGGCTAAGAACGTGGGCTCTCTCAGCCGAAACCTTATAATATATATATAATACCAGTAGTATCGCCCAAGGCGGTGGCGGAAGCTTCAGAATAGGACACCTATAGGAGAGCTTGGTTGTAGTGAATCACGGTTGCAGTGGTCACCTGGTCGGTCACCTCACCTACAGCTGCTGGATGTAGTGCGGTGTAGTGCAGCTGTAGTTGTAGTTGTAGTGTAGTGGAGTTGTAGTTGTGGTGTAGGGTAATTAGTGTAGTGTAGTTGCAGTTGCGTTTGTGGTGGTGTAGTGCAGCGTAATGTAATGTAGGGTAGTGTAGCGTAGTCTAGTCTAGTGTAGTGTAAAGTAGCGTAGTTGCAGTTTCAGCTGTAGTTGTAGCGTAGTGCAGTGTAGTATAGTGTAGTGTAGTATAGTGTAGTGTAGTTTAGTGCAGTGTCGCGCCGTGTCGTGTAGTGTAGTGTAATGTAGTGTAGTGTAGTGTTTTGTAGTGTAGTTGTAGTTGTAGTTGTAGGTGCAGGTGTAGGTGTAGGTGTAGTGTTAGTGTAGTGTTACTGTAGTGTACTGATGTGTAGTGTAGTGTAATGTAATTAGTGTAGGGTAGTGTAATGTAATTAGTGTAGGGTAGTGTAATGTAATTAGTGTAGTGTAATGTAGTTGTAGTTGTAGTTGTAGTTGTAGGTGTAGTGTAGCGGAGTGCAGTGTAGTGTAGTTGTTGTAGATGAAACTGCTGCAGAACTTACGCATTTTGCTCACTTTTGACAAGGTGCACAGTCCTTTGCGCCGGCCACGCGAAACGGTGTCCGAACGTCCAAAAGTGCTCCAAACCACAGTTTTTTCAACTTTTGACATGGACATGTGCTTCGGGCCAGAACGGCGTGCACTTTTTCGACATCTCAACTTCCAAAAGTGCGCCGAGGCTGACGTGTTTTGTACATTTTGAATTCGAAATGTGCTTCGCGCCACAACGGCGTGCACTTTTTCGACATCTCAACTTCCAAATGTGCTCCAAACCCGTCAGTTTTTCACACTTTTGACTTCCATATGTGCTTCGCGCCACAACGGCGTGCAACTTTTCATCTCTCATCAGATGGCTCCGCGCACGCTGCTTTAGCAAGCCTGCTTTTCGACCCTCCGGAACCACAAGTCATTGGAAAAACGCAGTGTTTTGCGACTTTCCTACCTTTTGAGCGCATCTGCGTCAGAATATCAATAGTAATAGTATGTAATAGTAAAAAATAACAACAAATTTATAGTGATAATAATAATAAGAGTAATGGTATATATATATAAATTTGTATGTATTAATTATATATACATATATTTAGATATAATAATGATAGTAATAGTAGCAATAACGATAATGATGGTAAGAATAGTAATAACAAAAAATATATAACCTCACTTTTTACATACCCTAAATACATGCCGCGCGTGTTTCACCGATCTCCCCAGGATGAGCTGGAACTTTGCTTCGCGACAGGATGAGACGCTTAGGTGACCGGAAGGATGGGAGACCAGGACCAGCCAGTTGGGCCAGTTGGGCGATTTTGGGCCTGAACATCAGGGAATTTCACAATCACATAGCTGCATAGTTTATCAATGTTTAGTTTATCTATACCTCCCAAAGTCCAATTTTTGGTAATGTTTTATCAATGTTTATGCATGTTTATACATTCCAACTCTTTTGTCATTTTGGGGTTATGTGATGTTATACGTGCACATTTTCAGAAATAAATGCTCCTTCATTTGGATCAGAGAAAGTGTTTCAGTTGGATCCTGAGAGGAAGGTACTCAACCCCCGACAGAGCGGCTAAGGAACCCGTCCTGCTTTGCTTGTAGCAATGCAAAACCGCCGAATTGCAGCATCATGTGAGCCGCGTTGACGAAATGATCAACGCGTCGAAAAAAAAACGCCTGGGAGCACAGGTCCGTGGGACAGAGATCGTGGAAACACAAAACATTCTACAGGACAGTCGCTGGGCGTTACACTTGAACTGCTCACATTGGGGCACAGGTTTGTCATTTGCCAGATGATTCACCTGGGCTTAAAGGGTATGATTCTGCCAAGTGGATGCCACCCCAAAGTTCTTTGAAACCAAAGCGAGAAACCCACATCAACCTTCCTAGTCTAAAAGAAACCTTAAATACTGTGTCGGTTCAATGAGATTGTGGTGCCTGCGGGTGGTAACTTCTTTCTTCTTGGCCATAGAGGAACCTGTCTCTACCTATAAACACAATTAAACTAATTAAACATAGCATCTCACCATGGTGCTCCCCCTAAGGTTGGATAAGTTGGATACATGTATTTTTTCTCATTTTTCCCCAGGATTTCCATGACTTTTCCATGACTTTTCCATGACTTTTCCATGACTTTTCCATGTCTCTGTCTCAGGGATCATCTGCATTGTGTAAAGCGAGACCTCTGGCGGGCGCACGGCCGCCATGGCGTTTCGACGGCCGAACTTCGCGGCGCCGGTTTGCGCGTTTCGGCGGATCCTTCGGAGATGTTTGCGACGTTGGGGGCGCCGCAAATGGACGGATGGATGTGATAATTTGACGTCATACTTATATGATATTAGTTGAATTTAATTGATAATATAATATATATATGTACATATGTACTATATGTACATATGTACACATATATATATAATTCATATTTGTGCTTATACATATATAGGTATATGGTATACACATTTGGGCACTCATGGAGAAGGGTCAGAAGGAATTTGCTGCCTCTTAGAAACCAGATTTACTACAAAATAGGGGAACCCACTGATCATTTTTACTGGTGAGAATCATGGTTTCCAGTAGTTTCCAGTTCAAAGTTGTCAATCTCTGGAGAATTCTCCGGGCGACTGTGGCGCCTGCTTGAACAAGCCGGTTTGGACTCTCGGGTCGTGAGAATCACACCTGAAAATTCGCAATATTGTCAAGCTCCTTAGAGCATGGGCCAGGCGCAAAAAAAAATCATTCAAAATCCATATTCAAAAGCACTAATGTACGATAAGCAGTCCCAAATTGGACTTTATGATTGGGTTTGCCACTTGATTGGGTTCGTTGAGAATAAGCCCCATACGAACCCCAGTAGTAAGCCCCATAATCGAATGATTGAACTCTTGGTCATGGCGCTTTCTGATATGTTCTAACATGTCATAATATGTCATAACTACCCCATTATGTGGGGCAATAAACAAATTGTCTATTTGTTGTGCTTCCACGCTTCCAATGGATTGCAATGGCCCATCCCATAGCAGCGGGTTGCCGTGCTTGCCACGTGATGTGGGCGGCTAAACCGGTCGGTTTCTGGGATCCGATGTCTGAGAGGTTGAACAGTAATTTTACCAGCAAAACTGTGGGTTTTTACCATGTTTTGTTGTGGATTTTCCCATGAAACATGGTGATTTTCCATAGCTTTTTAAGTATTAGTCATGTAAACGTTTACCAGAGGGTAATGAGGAGAACTAGGATTTCATGATTTTTTGTGGGATGGTCATGGATGGTCAGCATTCCTATGGGCGGCTGAGCCAATATTCGATCATTTTTTTGAGGGGATGAACATGACTCGACTCACGAGGGTTTTGAAGGGTTTTGACCCATAGCCATACATGATGTAAGATGTTAAGTATATATATATATGAGTAATGCACAAAATTATTGCAATGCAAGATGTTAGTTTTGCTCCTCACAACCGATAGGGGACGACCCTAATTTGTGAATGGCATTAAATTTCACAAATAAATTTGTCCGCTACTCATATGTATTGCGTATATATATATACATGTAATGTTTATGTACGGTGTTTGCAGGTTATTTCTATTTGACTATTGCCTGTTACGCCAAACTTTGTCCAGTGTCAGATGAGAGTTTCAGCTGCTGCGAAGTCTGTGAATCTAGGATGCTCCAGTCGCTGATGACATCAAGCTATACTGCAATCCTATGCGCTTATACCACCCCAGAACAAGGGTCATTTACATATTATATATATATACATATGTATGTGTATATATATATACATATACACGTATACATATACACATATATATATATATGTATATGTAATGTAATGTAATTTAATGTAATGTAATGTAATGTCATGTAATGTAATTTAATGTAATGTAATGTAATGTAAAGTAATGTAATTTAATGTAATGTAATGTAATGTATGTACTGCATGTATGTATGTATATATATATAATATCTGAGAGTTGGTTGAAAGGACATGATGACATGTCCGCAGGCATCACTCTTACACCAGCATCGGCTTCCAGTGGACCGCTTCGTTTGACATTCCGTGATGCGGAGAGCAAGAAAAAAAACCCGGGGGATTTGCTGGGCAGGTTGGCAGAATCCTAAATTTGTTCGATCTGAATGGGGAGATCAGCATACATTTACCAGCTATTTGGGTGTGAACATCAGGGCATGAGGATCTTGACCAATATCCATCTCTACGTAAAGACACACCGCAGACGCGGTTTGCTTAAGGAAGATTTGCCTAGGTTTAAGAGCTTAGGAGGGATAGGGTCCTGAGACACCTTTGGAAAATGGCCGCAGGAGTCATGCCAAATTTGATGAACAAAAATCATCAAGAAATCGATCAACCAGTCTGGCTCAAGTCTTTCCGCGCGGCGGCAAGACGTCAGGCCTGGTGACCCCCTTGGGCCCCCTTGGGGGGGGGTGGTTCAAGGGCTTGGACATCCCCCATTTTTTGTTATTCAAGATGGATCCACTACCCAACAGATGATACAGATATTACTATCATCAAAGGAAGTTGGGAAGCAATACTTCCGTGTTACGGACAAATAGAATTCTGAGACTTGAAATGATGAAGGGTGGTGCGCGATTGAGACTTGACCTTGATGAAGGGTGGTGTGAGACTT
>Ga0126342_10008798_pt1:2500-18088 | contig 18088 bp, 16 predicted proteins | sample Cyp1metagenome_FD_92528 | JGI IMG/M metagenome (GOLD analysis project Ga0126342, IMG submission 92528) | Coral microbial communities from Lord Howe Island, Old Settlement Bay, Australia - Cyphastrea 1 metagenome | ecosystem: Host-associated > Invertebrates > Cnidaria > Coral ... | reverse complement strand
ATATATTTAATTAATTATTAATTTAAAATTAAATAAATATCTATTATATTTATAAAATATATATTATGAAAAAAATTATGTATATATATTATTTTTAGAATTATATTTTTATATATTAATAATATAATATTACCAATATTATTCTTTATAATTATTATTTTATTTAAATATTATGTTTTTTTATTATTTTTATATTTAAATTATATATATTTTAAATTAAATTATAAATTTTTATCGGTTTTAGGATACAAAATTCTACATTTTAATTTAAATAAAAAATATTAATATTTTAGATATTTGATGGGATATTATTTAGATTAAGATTTAAATTTTTATATTTAAATTTCGATATTATAAATAATATTTGGGTTTTAGGAAAATAATAAAATACCGATATTTATATATAAATTTAGAATTTAATTATATTATAATATTTTACTATTACGTTTTCCGTAATAATTCGGAATCTTTTATTTTAAAATTTAGATTTTTTTTCCCCGATTTTTTAATTCGGGAAACCCAAATTTATCATTACCATTAATTTATTATATAATAATTAATATATTAATTTATATTTTATTTAAATATTTATTTACAAAAAAATATATTTAAATTACAATCGGATTAGTAATTATTTATTCTAATTAATATTTATACGAATAAATAAATAAATATATGGTAAAATTAATTATTATTTGTTTTTTTTAATATAATTACCGAATAATAAATAAATAATAATATTAAAATATCCAAGGAATATTATTTGTATTTTTTAAATAAAATAATATTTATATATATTAAAATTACCTACCTTAAAAAATAAATAAATATATTAATATTAAAAATAAATAGTTTATATAATCAGAAATAGAATTAAATTACCAAGAATCCTAGAATTAAATTCCAAAGATGTTTTATCGATTATAAAATCTTATTATATTTATTTTTCGATATCTATAGAGAGCTCTGTCAGGAAGATACAATCTTATTTGGGGACAAAATGAAATCTTCTGTTAATTAAAAATAATGTTTCCTTTTGTTCATGTTTATTATAAAAACCTGCAACATAGAAGTAAACACACCCCTATTATTTAAGCATGGCATAACAGAACAAAATTGAATTTTTTTTCTAATATTCACTGTCTAAATAACATAGAACCGTTGATAGACAACCTGCAGTAATGAGAACATGTCTTAAAATTGCTAGAAAAGGCAACAATACATTGCTTACAGATTTAGACACACATATCAGAAAATGCTCAAAACATAGCATTTTTTTACGAGATTTGTGGGCGCTAAGAGCGCTGGCCTCTTTTTTAATTTTAATATTCGAAGGAAATTTAGAAGTCGAAGTCAAATTTCCGTCAATATGGACAGATGAAAAGCAGAGATGGGAAGAGTCAGAAAGAAGAAAAGAGTAGAAGAGAGAAGATCAGATACGAAAAAAAATCAGAAGAAAGAAGATATAGGTACGCGAAAAGGTAGGAAAGTCGCGAAACCCTGTCTTTTTCCAATGATTTGTGGCTCCAGAGGGTCGAAAAGTAGGCTCGCTAAAGCGGCGGGTGCGGAGCCAGCTGGCCAGATGAGAAACGAAAAATTGCACGCCGTTGTGGCGCGAAGCACGTTTCCAAGTCAAAACGTACAAAGCACAACAACGTCGGACCACTTTTGGAAGTTGTGATGTCGAAAAAGTGCACGCCGTTGTGGCGCGAAGCGCATTTCCAAGTCAAAATGTTAAAGCATATTTCGAAGTCAAAATGTACAAAAAACCACATGTTCGCGCCACTTTTGGACGTTCAGATGTCGTTTCGCGTGACAGGCACAAGGGATTGTAGCATTTCCAAAAACGATGGCAGGCGTGGGATATTTAAAAAAGGATCTGCAAAGATGAATTTCGCGTGGCAGGCGCAGTACAAAACACATATTCATCAGAGATGTTAGGAGGTCAGGGCACTGATTTCCTGAGAGGGGTTGCATTTTGGAGCCTCAGATCTTCAGGTTTGCTGAAATAATTTTGTGTGGGACAGACCTGGCATCAGTTTTTCGTGGCAGGCGCAGCAGTTTAAATAGATGGAGTAGAAAAATCGCAAAACACATTGGTACGAGGCCGTCAGCTCTGCATAGCTCTGCCCTCAACTTTGCATTTTTAAAGGACGTCTCGCAGAATTGCTTCGTTTTTGATGTTATCAATTTAAAAAAAGGTCTCGCAGAGCTGCTTCGTTTTTGACGTTGTCAAGTTCAAAAATTAAGGAAAATTCACTAAATTGCTGCGTTTTTAATACTATCAAATTCAAAAACTCAGGAAGTCTGGCAGAAGAGCTTCGTTCACGAGCTTGCAAAGAGACAGATAGATAAAGAGAGAGACAGATAGACAAACAAATAAATAGACAAACAAATAGATAAATAAATCGATAAACAGCCACAACTACAACAACAACAACAACCACAACCACAACCACTACTTACACTTTCACTACTACTACTACTGCTGCTGCTACTACTACTGCTGCTACTACTACTACTACAAATAAACTAACTACGCTACATTACACTATACTAATTACACTATGCTACACTACACTAATTACACTGCTGCATGCTACAACTACAAATACAAATGCAACTACAACTACACTACATTGCACAACGCTACACTACACTAATTATACTACATTACGCTACAGCTACAACTGCAACTACACTTGTAACTACCACTAAACTGCACGACACGACTCTACACCAACTACACTACACCACACTACAACTACAACTACACTACCTTACACTACTATACCACACTGCGGTACACAATACTACAATACACTACAATACAATACACTAAGAGTATTATTATGTCATTTTCCTTATTTTCTAGGAGTATTATTTTTTTCGTAAGGAAATTTATTTCCCGATATTTATTATGTTTCTTTATATTGGAATATCGGATTGTGATATGGTCTTATATTTTGAGATCTTATTAATTGTAATTCTTTTATTTGGTATGTTCTTTGGCTGTGTTCTGAGCTCATTGTTGGCGTGAGCAGTATATAATTACATATAATTACTACAGTAATAAGATTTGGATAGATTTAGCAAAATTATGCCAAAATCTCTGCAAAGCACGAACCCCCTACAAAATGACACCTTAAAATCAACAGACCCAACCCAGCCAAGTTTTCAAACTGCATTTACCCAGCCAAGTTTACAAACTGCATTTTGAAATTGCTATAATACGGTTGTGATTTTATGCCTAAATCATCTATTTCATTGCTCTTACAAGGTGCAGGCAACTCCCTACAAAATGGCCTCTGAAATGGGCCTTGAGGCCATCCATTCCATAGGGGAAATTTCAACGGGGATGGTTGTGATATGTTGTGATCTGTAATATCTTCGACACTTACATGAAGGTGCACGGCTTATTGATGTTCACGTTCATTCTTGCAAGAACGGTGTACTCATGTGTACTCCTTTACTTCGTATATGCTCTACTGCAAACATTGGTAGACAAGATTATGTTTGCGCATTGTTTCTCCAGACTCTTTTTGATCATCACTATCATCTTGAAGAGTTCGTCCATCGCTGCTCGCGCCTGCAACAATCCACGCGGAAAGTCTGAGCAAGCCCATACAGTACAGAGAAACGCTACGTCCACTAAGTTATTGGAAGAAATAAACTCATCATGTGTATCTTTATCACTGTATGCCACCATAATGCCTGTGCACACATGCGTGATTATATGTGCGTGCGTGCGTGTGAGTGTGTGTGTGTGCCTGTTTATGTATGCATCCTTGTCAAACCCATGCCTTCCTCTGGACCACCTCCAATACCGCTGGATGCTTCTGCCTCAGGTGCCATAACAAAGGTGGCCAACCTTTGTAAACTTTCGTGCAACGCATTGCCTGTACATGTTCTGTGCTCCGGACCTTGTCCATGGCATCAGATGGCTTGGGCTTGGGAGTCAGCCTCAGAAACAGAACATCACAAAAGGACATCTTTCTCAGATCGAATGTAAAGGGTTGTTATTGCATCTAACTGCCTGCAAGAACTTTTTCCAAGCCTCTTCTCCATTCACAAAAACTCTTTGAGGCTTGAACTCCCCATGATGATAGTGCACTGGCCTCACGACGTTCGAGAGTTGCCACCATTCATGCAGGTCATGTCCACATTCTTGACATTGTTTTGAAGCTCAGATTGAAACGTTGCTTCCTGCTGACCAGGAGCAGTTTGCAACCTTAGAGCAAGTTTCTATAGGTTGTGTTGTACTATGCTGCATCCTATGTGCGTCCTGTTCTCATGCTCAGGCCAGAAACCATCCAGAACCATGACGCTCTCCATGCAGGAACTCACCTGAATGAGAATCCATCGGCACCACAATTAATCGGTCATCATTCTGGCATCACTGGTGCTACCAGGCAGCTGGATTCATCTTTGATGGGGCCAAATGAATTTAACTTTGCCAAAAACATGTTGGATACATTGGACTCTTGTGGATACGAGCCAGGCCTTCATATTTGGACTGGTCCAGGCTGAAGGCAAAGCCACGGCCATGCGCATCGCCAGATTGATACTGCCCTTGCGAGCGTGGGCCATGTCACTGGAGCCATCTGTAGCCATCTATAGCTAGCCATCACCGTACATGTGGGGTGTCCCATCTGACCTTCTCTGAGGTTTCAACATCCTTCCCTACAATTATATACAATTATGGCAAGTAGCCAATGAAAAGGATTGCAACACATCAGCTACTGTGAAGCATTCGTTGTCAACCTCTGATATTCATCTTGAAGTTTAATTTGGCTCGGACCAGTTCACTCGGTCAAATTCATTGATGCTTCTTCAAACGCACCATGGGGCACAGCTGGATACAGATTCCTAGTAGGCCGACGGATCCACCATGATCCACCAGCCTTCATACAAACGGCCATCAGGATCCTTCATGATACCTTGCCCTTCGGGCACGATATTCCATGGCCTCAATGTGTGGCTTGCCAGCGCAAAGGCACAACTGCCAGCACATCTTTGCATCACCAATCAGGTTGATAAATCACCAATCAGATAATCAGATTGCTCAGTTTATCGATGTTTATGGTAGTTATAGTTATCAGTTATGTGGTAATTTTTGGTAGGTACATGGATAGATGATTTATAGAATAATTATTTGTGGTATGGTAGGGATACTTCCAATGTTTGCTAGTCTTCTAGCCAAATGTACTGGGAGTCCAGCGTCCAGAGCCGACCCACGCCTGGAGGCGACTTATCGAAGACTCCAGGGACTTTGTGCATTTTTTGCCAGGAAAATCTGGGAAATATATAAATGGAAATAAGAATAATTAAGAGATACTAAGAGCCTATGACAGACACCTGCTAAGCTGCAAATCCACGGCATGTTTTAGCATTTTTGCTCCAGTTCAAACGGTTCAAAACAGTCAAACTCAGTTGTTCTTTCTGCACAGGTTGGACCGAAGGGCCTGCATCATGGCCATTACCATTTGCCTTGGACGTGCGGGAAGCTGTGAGTCCGAGCACTGGCGAAACACAGCTATCACAGCTGGAAAGGATTCCGGCAACAAATTTGCCAGAACGTTGGGTGTTCTTTTTCAGGTGCCGCGTTCACACTCGACAAATCATGAAAAACTCACTTGGTCCCCCACATACAGGCGTACCCGACCTGAATCAACTTGACTGCGTTCAAATCTATTCACAAGATTTCACAAGCTGCTTCAAATAAGTGGGCCAGCGAGACCAAGGAATTAATTATCGGCATCCAAAACAATTTCACATATAGATTCTGATCTTGGCAATCCTCAACTGTCATTTTGTGAAGAGGCACCTGTGTACTTTGTGCCATCAGGATAAAAGATCAAATGACTGGAGTTCCTGGCAGCCACGGGCAAAATGATCAACAATGATTAAAACATGCAATTGCCCTCATGTGAATTGTCATGACAAGATTCGCATACGAGGACTGTAGATTCAGCAATTGCTTCAGCATCTAAGCAAGTTGACTGCAAATCACTGTGCCAGCCGTGCTCATCTGGAAAATGATCAACCCAAAGCCCCTCCAGCTGGTAGCCCTGATGGGACAAGGCCTAGGCGATGGTCCGAAGTAGAACCAATCCCGTCCGACTGATCGAAGAACTTTCAAGCTTCCTGCACACAAAAACTAAAACTGGCTTTGAAGAAGTATTTCAAGCATCTCTGAGGTGAGGGCGGCTTGTCCATGTCGTTTGCCATTGACCTAAGGCCCATTCCCTCGCTGGCAGCACTCCAGAACTGGCTGGAAATGCGAGCAGCAACGACGATGCAGGAGGATTACCAGTGCAGATTCATGTTTCCATGGATCCAACCAGGCACAATTTCAGCTGATGTGAGGGCAGCACCCATTGGCCCTCGTACTCGCCGAATGCATAGATAGCAGTCCCTCGTGTCATGATGGACCACAATGTGCAGAACATATATTGTGTGGAGGCGCTTTGTCCTAGAACCTCTGACTCACCGGACAACTCACTTACTATTGCGGCATCATGGCGTTGTGTCCAAGGGGGTGTCTGGTTTCTGTTCCGGACGCTCTACTGACATATCAGCTAAAGACCTTCTTCCACATTTTGCACTTCTGCCGTGCAATGTTCATTCAATTTCCTGGAGCGTGCATGTTCCTCTTAAGCACTTCCAGTCGAATGCCCTGGTATCTTTCTCCATCTTGATTCGGTTTTTAACGTTTTCTGTAGTGAGCCAATGAGCTTGCTTTGGCGGGATAACACCTTCAGGTTGATTTAGAAAAGATTTCACTCAATGGAATCCTTCTGCACTTAAGTCTGCATCTACCGAAGGTTCATGATTATTCCTGTTCATGCCTGCATATTTATATTTGTATTCAGAACGCCCCAAAAATCAAGGGCACCGAGGGCCCCCGCCATGGCCATGCTTCTGTCCAACTCGCCTGACTGCATTAGGCTTCATCTGTACAACTTGTCAGATCTTTGTCGGATCTTGTCAGATCTTGTCAGATTTGTCATTTGGCTTATTTTGCTTTAGGCATCTTTAGGCTTTGGCCCACACTTCCAACTTGGAAAAAACAAAGCTCCCAGGATCTCCCAGGTCCAAGGCGGTGGCCATTGGCCAGCATAGAGACTCTCAGCACCCAGAAAGTCCTCACAATGTCAGGAGGTCATCTTCTTCAATAGGTGAAGACACGGTAAAGGCATTGATCACAACACAGATCCATTCTGGTAGCCACAGACTAGGAACAGTAACTATGACTACGATGACAGATTCACACTGAGGCCATGATCACGAACAGAAATCCACAGCCCGTCTTTGAAGATCTTTCAAGTGTACTAAGTATGCATTGAAAAATTGTCAGAGTAATTCAGCGCATCTCCTGCGGAGATGATTTCTGCGCTTCGGAATTTAGAGCCAGCTGCCCCATCCCATCCCGCTCGCCATCCTCAAGGCTCACAGCATCTCACAGCCAAAGCTTGTGCCACTGGGGAAACACATCCAGTGTCACTGCCATCATCCAAGATCCGTGCCGTAAAGTTGCCAGTGTAGGTCTCACCCTGGCAAACATGTTTGCCAACTCCATGGAATTTTCCTCAGAAAGACAGTGCCAAGCGGGAGGGAATAGGAGCGCACATCATAGCATACAAATGCACATAATACAATACATACGTCATCATACGTCTATATTGTATAAATGTTGAGCTGAAGATATGCAGATTTTTTCATGACATTTCTCTAGAGTTTAGTGTGTAGGTCTGTGATGACCAGCATCCACGTGGAATCTATGCCTAGCTGTCACACTGGCTCAGCTCGCTGCCATAACGCCATTCGCCCTCGTAGAGGGTGCCCTTTTCATCCACAAAAGTGCCTGCCTTCAGTGGCTGGCACTGCTGAGTTATCAATGGTTGTCCTGAAGCTGACATATCTAACGTTCAGTTTCTATACAGGAATCAATTCTTCCAGGCGCTTGCCGCTTCCCGTCATTTACACAACAAACAATGTGAGATCAGCCAGTGCTCACAGATGCTCACAGCTGAGTGGACACACCCCGTGGTAGAGGTTCTGCACCCATTGGCCAGAATACTTCTCCTGTGAGCTTGCACGTGCTGGCGTTGGTGATGTGGGCTTTGAGCTTTAAAACTCACTAAAGTGAAAAGAAACAATTAACACATGGTAACACACTGTCGCAATGGGTGGGCGGTGTACACAGGTATCATCAGAGATCCACTGGCAGGCAGCGGCCTTATGGCATCTCACACAGCTTCCACTTCCGTGGCGCTTGTCCTCAGCTTGCAATGGAACCAGGAATGATTGACAGTGTGCACATGTGTGCCCAATGCGTGCACTATATCTTTGCACGCAGCGAATAAAACCGATTTATGCAATACAGCAATTGATGTGCGATGTGACGTGTGTGTGTGTGTGTGATTGTGTGTGTGCGCGTGCATCAAGCACATGTTGTTTTGATAATATAATTATAATTCCCTTGATATGTTCGTGCAAACTGGCAAATGATAATGTACTGTATCTTCAGTAAATGCGCAAAGTTGTAACATTGGGTTTGCAGTCGGAATAAACATGATGATTCATGATGATTCTACTTAGAAAGCATGGTAGTAAACCACATGCTTCCCAAAGAGAATCTGGATTCAGCAATGAGCCTTGAAACTTGACACTGCAGCTATCTGCCACGGTGCTGGTACGAACCAAATAACCATGGCTGATCATTCTACGCAACGTATCATGGTATTTATGCAGCCAAATCTCTGCCTGCCACTGCCCGTCGTAGGTGTACAGCACCTGGAGCCCAAACAACATCAGGCATAACTCAAAGCTTATATTATTATCAGCGCGGCTAATGCCTTTGGTGTCATCCTATGCCATTTTCTGCGCATTCCAGCTCCGCACTCTGCACAAAGGAGTATTCAATATAAAATAACATAAATAATATAAATGGGTGAAGCGCGAGGATTTACATGCTACTTACTCCACTTCCCATTATGATTGAAGACTGTCGCTGACCAGCCTTTCCAGCTGATTCGATGGTGAGGGTGCCGTTGCCATGACGACGATCACGGAACCACTGCCCGTCGTATTGCATCCGATTTCTGGCGACAGAGGGAGCAGGCACGTGGGGGGAGTCTAACTGACTAGATTGAAATCTATTCAACAGTGTCTGCCACAGTTCAGGCTTTGCGGGCTTGTTATGTTGGTTTTGTGGATTTGTCCTGCTGTTTTGAAGATCCTGACGTGTCAGGATTCCCAGGCTGTCAATGCATGTCTGATTCCTAGAAATAATATGAAATAATCTCCCATGCTTGCTCAAACGCTGATGTTGTTGCAGGCCGCATGTCCTGCCCCGTTCTTTGTAGTTTCGCTGGTTCGGTGTTCTTTACTAATTGCAGGTGTCGTCCCTTCTCCACAAGTTGATGAATGCAGGGGCAATGAATTGACCTTCGCAGACAAGGGAGAAAAGAAGTTTGAGAAGACACATTCTGCTGACCTACAGCAATGGATGCAAGATAAATGCTGAGACATACTGAAAGTACAATGTATACGAGGGTCCCACTCCAGCTCATGCAAGACTCAACACATTTCGGAAATTTAACCTTCTAAACGATCAGTGACTCAAACGGGTACTGGATGCAATTTAAGAGGCAAAGATATTTGGGAAGCTCCATCGAATATTGAAGCACAAGATTGACACTGCCATCGCAGAAATATCAAGAAACATTACAGTACCTCCAACCGCGCCAGTGGTGTGTTTGTCAAATCAGGCTGCTGTTAATCCCGCCTCTGACTGACGTAAACACCTGATCCGTGGCGCATACCACGCCGGAATTCGCCACGGTACTCATCACCATTGGAAAAACGATACCTCGGTCTGCGCAGGAATGAATTTAGAGAGATACAAGCATATCAGTATTACTATATCATCATTTTTGCAAGAGAGACTAATCCAATGCTTGCGCACTCGGAACGTAAGTCTGATCCTGGGAAACAGGCGTTCCCTGACCCTCGCGGGGTGGCTTGGCTCGCCTTTCTTTCACTGGCAACTTGTGTGCCTCAAAACACAGTTGAACTCCCTCACAACGTGTTTCCAAGAAAAGAGCTATACTATATACACTGTTGCAGGGTTTGGGCTTTGCAAATCCAATGGGGGCTTTTATATAATGCTTTTACAATCTTTAAAATATAATTTCCATATTTTCCGCAGCGTCAAAAACTTGGAGTGGACTTGTTTGGCGGTGGCCAAGGTTGGTTTGTAGAGTGCTTGGTCCCGTAGGCATGCCTGCAACCACTGTTGTCCACCATGGGTACGCCTCAGTGGCAAAATGCTCACCTTTGGATGACACACCATGGCACTGCACATGAGTGCTGAGGCAGCCCACATGACCCATCTCTGTAAGAATGGCAGCCCGAATCGAGCCAAGTCCGTCTTCTCTTGGCGAGACGCCGCCTGGACGCGGTTGATATAATATCTATCTATCTAACTATCTATCTATCTATCTATCTATCTCATAATATATCATATATATTCATATGTTATATATATATATATGCTATATGTACTGTATAGATATCATTTGACGCCCGCCACCTGAAAAATGCAGAATTTCTGGAAAAGAACTTGCATTCTTCCGGGAGTGGACAAATGTGGACAATGTGGACAGGTGTCTAAATGGCTAGTAGCATCTAGTAGCACTCTGACTACTTCTGACTTAGATATCGGCATGACTTGCTTTGTGTGTGAGGCAATGGCATGCACCACCTCCAAACCAGCTGAGAAGTCACGTTCTGGACCAGCAGTTCTTGCCACAGCCTCAAGGCCAGGAAATCCGGCATGGCAAGCTCCGAGGCTTCGGGTGTTCAAGGCTCCTTCAAGGCTCCTGCAGAAACCAGCCGAATCCAATATCCGGCAAAGGCGTTGCGGTCTGCATCAACCATTGCGGCCTGCAATATCTGCAATTGTAATCATTGTCATATCATTGTCATTGACATCATTGACATCATAGCAAAACTTCACGACCGAATACTAGCCCATGCGTATATATACAAATACTGTCAACTAACTCACTGTGCATGCCTACAGAATGGTTGGATGTCACGAATCTCAAATCTAAGGGCTGTGCCCATGTTGTCTCTTGCCGCAAATGCTCCTGGTCAAGAGCATGCTGCCAAGACTAAATTGTTCTACATTGCACGCAGAACCACCTAGCGCGAATATCCCCCCCAACAAAATCACATCTCTGTCCAAGTACGATCTATCCGATCAAGGGGCCGACACCGGTTGGGAGCAAAGGCAAAAGACTGCACGAAGCAAACAAAACTCAAGAAAACGTCCGTTTTATGCACTTTCGTACGCTTTGCATTATATTGCCAAGATATGAGCTAACAGCTAGTTCATACTTGATCATACTGCGTACAGCTACACAGGGGGGTCTTCCAGTGTCTTCAGCAGGAGTCAGCTGCCGCCGTTGGTAAAGCCACACCACAAATCTCAAATGTTGAGCGAACTCAGCAAAGGAAACAACAACGGTAAGGGCTGATTTTGTGATCACCATCACGATCTCGGGGGTTAGATCTCCGCATATGAAGGCGTCTGCAAGAAACACTGTTCAAGCTCAGGTCTGTCCAAGCAGGTCCCGTTTGAAGCAAGAGCAGCGTGCTTGCCATGACAGTAGAAGATCAAGGATCCGTCGCGCTGATTGACAACGAAAAAAACACCATCCATGCCAAAATATGTAAAAACTGGCAAAACACAGAAAACAAATCAGAAGACGGGGATGAAAAGGAAGCCTTGAGGACGCCTCAAAAGTCCACACAGTCGCCAAATGGGGATGCATTGAATGTTACATAAAAAGCGTGGAAAGATTGGAGAAGCGTGTCAAACGTTCCATCAGCCAAAAAACAACATTGTGAGAGCTGAACTGTAAAACTTCCCCAAAGTACAGGCACCAGACGAGAGGTCCAACCACACCTGACCCCTCCATGAAATCAGTTGACGCACTGCAAGGTTATGAAATCAAGATGGTGTAGTCTATTAATAATTCAGATATGATCGTGATATGACATAAGATATCATAAGATCATACAAGGTACTTGTTTGGAGAAGGAACAGCAGGAATGCAAAGCAAACCCACCTGTTGGAGAGCTGCCGCATTGACCTGTTGCAACGGTGCATCCACATCGGCAAATCCGATTTATTTGTACTAGTTTGCCATCAATCGCAGTGGCCGCATTGGCATCAACCGCCGTCAGAAGCATTGGCATCTGCAGGTAAGAAGCATGTTTTGCCATATTTTTGCCATATTGTTGCCATATTTTTGCCATATTTTTGCCATCATAGACTAATAGATCATGGAAACTCATGGAATGTGTGATCATCCTCGAGGCTGTGGGCTGGATCCAATTAGACCCAAATGCCTGCTCTAGGGCGTCAGCATTGGCCTGCAGCTCAACACTCTCACAGACTCAGGAAAAAATGCGAGCATACCCTCTGGTAATGGCTAACATAGCTATTGAAAATAGCCATTTATAGTGGATTTTCCCATTAAAAATTGTGATTTTCCATTGCTATGTTAGTTTACCGGAGGGTATTTCTAGGAGTCTACCAAAAACTGTGCATGCCTAGTTTTCTCAAGTGAGTAGTAGCTACAGCAAGATAGAAACAGCGGTTATGAAGCAACTACGATACAGTCCATCCCTGAAGTCTTAACTCATTGTCGAACATCCCACTGAGCAGTTGTCCCAGCAGAGATGGATTTGCCACTTGCACTCACCAGACAAGTGACACGATGTCTACAAGTTCCTAATGACTCTTCGGGTGATGGGGCCTTGCCATCACGCACCAACTCCTTCCCAACAGGAATCATGACAGATTCTTCAAACTAAATGCAAGTAGCCCTCTCACAATGCCAGCATAATCTACAATACCGCGAACCCAGGCACCATCAGCCACGCCCAAAGCACATGAGAAGTTTGCGCAAATGCTCAAGGAATAACCCTGGCCTCGGAGTCAAACCTCTTCACAACCTCTGCGAAGGTGAACAGAGGTGGACAAGGACATTCGACAGCTTGGCATTGTAGGTCTGAACGTTGGGGCTACATGTCGCTCATGACTAACGATTAAATGGGCCACAGCGTCCAATGCTTGCGAGGCGTGTCCCACATCTTCTATGATGTTCGATTGTCTTCCCCTGTTGTTGGAGAGCTGTTCCAGTGCGGATTTGTCCAATGGCAATATTTTAAGGGGGAAAAAAGTATATATCAACCATGAGGTTTTGTGGTAGTCGATTGTGAAACAAAACAGTTTGCAAATCACTGCAGAGCAGGAACTTCATCTCGATCCTTCGGTTCCTTTGGTTCGTCGCCGTCAGCAACAAGCTCAAGCTCATCATCCTACCAGGGATGTGTGGGATGGCTACAACAACCTTAAACCGACTTAAACCCCAAAACTTCCAGAGGAAGACTTGTATAATATTAACCAATATCGGCCAACATCAACCAATATCAGCTAATTCAAATATCAACTCATATATATATAATTATATATATAGTACATATATCCTTGTCCTTCCCTTAAAACATTTAAAACCGAAGAGCAACTGCGCCTGCTCCACCTGTGGTGCTGGTGCTGCTGGTGCAGCTGCTGGTGCTTTGGCAGCCTTGACTTCGCCAGTCTCTGCCGGCATGGCTTTGCCCAGCTTTGCTGCAGCATCGGAGAGCCAAGCCTTTTCAGCACTGGTACACCTGTGCACAGTAAGACTCCGGTGCTTCAAGGAATCAAGGAAAAACAATGAAAAACACCTGTCCTTGCCCATCCAAACATGCATATTCGCTGGCATCATTTTATTGCAGCCTAGGACCAGGAGTCTATAACCCTAGTTCAACTACAAAAATCAGGTGATAAACAAAAGAAACCAAAACGAACCGTTTTTTGGGTGGCAAATGGCAGCAATAAAACCCCTTGGCCTTGTCAACTCCTTTAGCTCTTTGCAAAGGAACTCTATTGAAAAGCTGCTAGTCTCAGCACCAGGTACCTGCACTCGAAGACAATGGATGAATGGACAATGGAAAATATCAACTGCATTCAACTGCTGCTTAATATACCTGCAATGTTGTCGCAAACATTGCCACGCTGATATAGGCTCTACAAAAAGCAGCGTCAGATTACATGTATCGCATGTATGCAAATGTCACATATGATCACATATGTCACATACTCAAAAACCCCACCTCCAGGACTAGATGTGGATTGGTGCGGTCCAGGAAAATCCGATTGGTCGTGCCAATCAAGAAGCCGCGCATTTGAAGCAAACTGTCCAGCATGTGAAGGCCCATGTAAGGATAAACCTCATGCTGGGGACATGTTGATTTCCAATTCACCGCCTTCTCTCAATAGCTATTAGTATGAGGAACAAATCAAATTGTCACATGGTCTTGTCACATGTATTTCCTGGACTGATGTCATGCAAATGTTGATGCCACTCCCCACTTTCAACCTATATACTAGATTCACTAGATCCTACTAGGACAAGTTCATGCTTTACACAGTTTTACACATCTATGTATATAAGTCGATCATCTTTGCGATTTTCGTAATCGATGACATTCGATGGCATGGAAAGGCTGATTTCTCCAAGGATAGGACACAACAGCGTGGTCCGAAGCACTGCAAAGGAAAGCCATGCTTCTGATACCTCACGCCCCATGCAATTAAGTGTGTGCATTTAGAACTCCGTCTCAAGCTGATTGTTTCAAAGTTTGAGAAAAAGGTCCGCTAGGAACAACCTGCAAGCATCCTGCAAGCTACAGATGCTGCAGTATGGCAAACCTGCCTGAAGTCAAAATGCACAACTGCACAACCCTTCCATTCTTCAAGCCAAGTGGCTGGAAATGTCGTTCGCCGAAGCCATCTGAGTTGAAGCCCAGCCAAAGACCCCCCGGCAGCAGCGACAAGAGCGCCAAGACGGCACGACTGCACTGCTCAGGGCTCTCTGAGATCACCTGAGTCGGATGTCGCTGGCTGGAGATCCTGAGGCCTTCCTGAAGGAAGCTCAACGAAGCTGAAGATCCAAGGCATCCAAGGAGTGTCAAAAACACTTGACTGTTGAACATGTTGAACACTCACTTATCATACTTCTCTCGAGACTACAAGCTGAGGCCGAGGATTGCACGAGGACCTTTGCCTCCAACAGGATCGCCTTTAAAACGCACAAGAGCTTGTGCTGTAGAGCTAGGAACAGCCTTGAGTGATCAATCCCAAAGAAGAGATCTGTCTCCTTAGCCCGGTGGCCAGTGTCAGTGTTGATCAAAAAGAATTTGATCTTGACGACATATGCATACATATGCTGACATCCAGCATCCCATCGGGGATCTCATCAAGTATCATCAAGTGGTTGTTTCATCGTTTGTCCATTTTTTCCATTTTTTTTTCCATCTTTGAAGTCAAAAAGCGAAGGCCTGGTCAAGCCGAGCTGCCGGAAGCTTTTCAAATGGCACGGAGTCTAACCTCAGCTGGCCAAGGGCCTTGCAGTGTGAAGTGGCTAGAAACAGGAGAATTCACACAAGCGAGGACTCTAAAAC
>Ga0126342_10008797_pt1 | contig 18088 bp, 8 predicted proteins | sample Cyp1metagenome_FD_92528 | JGI IMG/M metagenome (GOLD analysis project Ga0126342, IMG submission 92528) | Coral microbial communities from Lord Howe Island, Old Settlement Bay, Australia - Cyphastrea 1 metagenome | ecosystem: Host-associated > Invertebrates > Cnidaria > Coral ... | reverse complement strand
TTGCTTTGATTTTTGGACGCGCTTTGCTCTTTCATTATTGCACGCATGAGGGTAGGTCTCAACACTCAGTTGCGGACATGCGGGTGCATTGCTCAATTTTGGTGACAACTTGTCCTTGGAAGATTTGCCCGTACAACGCAAACATGCAAAGGCCTTTTTTTCTTCAAACGTACTTTTTTTTGCTGAGGGCCGTCCGGACAGCGTCCGAAAGTACGGAAAAATGCGTCCAAAGTACGGAAATATCCGTCCAGTTTGGACCCATCCGAACCAAAAGGACTTTTTTCAAAAAACACACCTTTTTTTTCACGTCCGTCCGTCCATCCGTCAAAACTGTTTCAGCAGCTGGCACCACAAGATCAGGGCGAGTGGATGTGCTCAAACCGAATAAGTGTCGCAATGTGCAAATGTCTGCCCCCGCAGCTCATTATAAAAAGCAGGCGAAGGTTTTATATTTCGACACGAATTGCGGATCCAAAGCTGTTCAGCCATGAAGTTTTAGTTATGCGCCTGGGTCTGAATGACGTGTGAGGGTGCCTGATCCAACATCAGACAGGACAAGCACAAAACGCTCACATGATTTAACTTAGCAATGCTTAGTGTATATAGCCAGCACCTGCTTGGAAGATAAAAGGCCTTTTTTGCATGAAACGACCCCAAAAAGTATCAAACGTACCCAAAAAAGAGGTGTTTTGCAACCGACACCAAAAACGAAGGGGAGTGGAGACTCCAGGTATATATATATAATATTATATATAATTATATATATATTATATATATGTGTGTTCTACCAAGCAACATGTTGATGTCCATGGGATTTCAATGTGATCGGGATTCCAACCAGAAACATGGCTAGCTGGGCTAAAAAGCCCCTGTTTCGATGCAGGATGTGGGATCCAGTGGCTGGAGTGGTGGCTAGCTGGGATATCAATGGAGGATTTACCATTCAGGAAACTTACCTTACATAGCTATGATGCTTTTTTGCATATGGAAATGACATTCATCATTCAAGGGTGGCTTACATAGCTATGAAAATGGAATTCTTGGAAATGACATGAAATGATGATTTTCATTGATTCCAAAGAAACAGAAAGGGTGATTTTCCATAGCTATGTAAACGTTTATTAACGGGCCAAAGGGCACCCTCTGGTGATCAAACATGGCTAGGAGATCCCTGAACTAAATGGAGCTTTATAGCTGGAAAACCCCCAGCTGCAAATTGGAGGATTTTTGTCCAGTGCCATATTTGATTACCGGATGATTTACCCAACAATAAATGGGGATAGTTGGCTTTCATGATTGGAAAACATTGCGGATTTGATGGGAAAATGGAATATCATGGGAGCGATGTTTTCTTGAGGAATTGACATGGGTAAAGCCACGCATCTGTAATGGGAATAAATGCCAAAACAAGATTTCAATGGCCATTTGAGGAGCCTAAGTTGGAGGTACCTACCATATATACATATATATATATATATATATGGCCTATATAAGTCCTATGTAAGGGAATATCCCCACAAAATATGGTCTTATATGGCACAGTACTGGGGATATCCTTATTAATGTGGGAAAAACCATGCCATAAACCAGCCATGATTGGGAATGGCCAAAAAACCACCTATAAAAATGGTGATGACTGGGGATGGTAAACATGGCATTGTTTTATATACCCACATGACTGGAATGATGATTGAGATGATAACCGGCTATTTTTTTGAAAAAATGGGGTGTGGGGATCAAGTGGCTTAATGGGGGATTTGAGTGGATATTGATGTGGATGATGTGGGTATGATGGCATATACACCCGAGATTACTATGGATTACTGGTTGGTGGTTTCAACCCCTCTGAAAAATATTAGTCAGTTGGGATTATTATTCCCAACTGAATGGAAAAATCATCCAAATGTTCCAAACCACCAACCAGAATTGATTAACAATCTATATCAGGTTGGGATTGATTCAATAAAGCATTCCCAAGTATCAACCACCCTAGCTATGACATAATTTATTCTCCCTATCACGAAAAAACTCACCTAATTAAAAAAAAAAAGGAGTGGGTTGGCACTTGCAGGTTTTTGTTGGTTGCTCCCAATTGAGAATCAATAGGAGAACAGGATGGTGAAATGGTGGTTTTTACCCCCTATATATCGAATTTAACAAACAGAGAATCACACCTGGTGTTTTGTTAGTAGGCTCCCATCTCCTGGCTCCCTATTCCTTCCACTCTCTGCTGTCTGCAGCAGTTGTCTGCTTGGCTCCAAGATCCCAAAATGGACTGCCTGGGCCAAGGCTGAGCTGACCTGTGCTGGCGCCTTGGCTGAGCTAAGCACTGGCCTCTGGCTACAGGCAGAGCATAGACGAGAATGGTGGCCCTGCCTCCACGGTGTCCATTGCTGGACGTTTTCGCCCACTGTGAGACTGTTTCACTGGCTGTGCCTGTCTCGGAAGACCGCTTTGGTCCAAGCTTTTCATCTGACCCACCGAAAAATCCATTGGACTTGTCGGTACCCAATTTTCAACATATGTCAAACAGCTGATAGCTATGTGATATATTGTTGGTGACATATATTCCCTATGATCATGTTGCTTTTACTGGTTAAATTACCATTCTGAATGATTTGTGAAAGGAACGAATCATATGTGAACGTTGGTTTATAGCCATGAACTATATAGTTCGATATATCTACAATAAATAAGAGTTACTAGAGTTATAAAGCAAGTTAGCTAAGTATGGGGCACCACCTTGTAGATTCCCCACATTCTTTCAAGCAGAAACATCAAAAAACCACCTTCAGCAATCCAAATTTTCCATGAAGTGAGGCCCCCGAAAAAGTGCTGCCCCCCAGTGATCTTAGTTGGTTTATAACCCCCATTAACTATACGTAATTATAAGATATTATAAGTATCATAAACCATAGTTATGGAATTATCAACCAGTTAAGCTATCGTTTGGGGGCCCCACATTGCAGTTATATCCTCCTGATCCACCAAGAAAACAGTTCAGCCATTGAGGGTCAACATCTCGCTATCATGATTTATGGCTATACATGTCATTCAATCCTCTGGTTATTTAACATAACTATGGTATAGATGACCCATAGACATAGATGATGTAGCTATTAAACTGGTGAGATTCCATGGCTATCTGGTTGGTGGTATACCTACCCCTCTGAAAAATATGACTTCGTCAGTTGGGATGATGACATTCCCAAGATGATGGGAAAAATAAAATTCATGTTCCAAACCACCAACCAGCCATGTTTCTTGCTTAACTAGTTAAATTTTCCAGAATTTTCCCATGGTCTCCTGGCCTTTTTCCGATACTTTTCCTATGCATTTCCTTCGGGAGGTTCCGCTTTGCCCAGCGGCTTAGCGCATAGATGTTGCGCTGGATGACGAGCGTCACGTTCTGCTGGTCCTGTCGTGGGTTCCATGGCTTCGACTTATGGTTATGTTGAGTTACACATAGACTCGCTTGGGAACCATGGTGATAGTCAGTAGGATTTAATGGGATTGAATTCACTGGTTTAACTTATTGCTGGTTTATTGTTATTGCTGGGTTATCACCTAGGTTAACAAATAGTCATGGTTTACTTACGGTTAAGTTGGCTTGGGGTTCTGGTTATAGTCAATGGGATTTAAGATTTAACCATGGGTTTACCTAGGAAATATAGTAAGATTTGCACCACTTTCCCTTTAACTAGGAATCTAATGGGATTTAAGTAACTGATATATGGATATATATGGGATAAACAAAGGAGGAATCATTGTTAAACAATTGGGATTAAACTGGTTGCCTAGCTCGGATTTAATGGGAAAGTTAAGAGCGAGGTTGGGGCAAACAATGGAGGATTTAAGTGAGAACAAACGATAATTTCATTGGATTTTTCATGGGCTTTTAGTTGGCTAAGCTGATCTAGAACTATAGTACGTATACCTAGGGTAACTGTAATAGCGATGAAATACCCTTTGGTAAACTAACATAGCTATAGGAAATCATCATTTTTAATGGGTAAATCAACGAACTAAAGGTGCAATTTTCAATAGCTATGTAACATAGCACCAGAGGGTACATCCACATAAATCCCATTTAATTCCCATGAAATTCCATTAAATCACAATTTTATCCCGTGAAATCACCATTAAATCACCATTTATAGGTGATTTTCCCATATTTTCTTATGGTTTGTGGGTGAATAGCCCCAAAGGAAAAGGGGCCGCATGGGGCAACTAGTGAAACCTTGTCCTCAGAGGTGTGGGAGCCAGGTTAATGGCCCATTTGTATGGTTTATGTAGGCTTTACATAGACTATAGATAACTATGGTTTAGGATCTATATGGATATCTTAAACATTCTTAAAACATAGATAAGTAGTATTAGATGAAAGAATTAGGTGAATTCTATGGTTTAAGATACTTACACAATGTGCCCCCCCCAGTTATAAATTGGTTTATAACTCAACTAGATATTTCTACACTAGAGTTATAAAGCAAGTTAGATAAGTATGGGGCACCACCTTGGAACTATAATTACCCTCTGGTAAACTAACATAGCTATTGATAATGGCCATTTATAGTGGATTTTCCCATTAAAAATGGTGATTTTCAATAGCTATGTTAGTTTACCAGAGTGTACTTGGAACTGTAATTGGCCAATTTATAACTAGGGGGGCCACAGTAACAGTACCACTGATGCCCACTGTCATCATGATTTCCCATCTGACCATTAAGACCCCCCATGAGTCAACCCTACTCAATTTACCTGGCAAGTTTTGTAAAGGAAGAGGCTCACCAGTTACTGGGATTTAATGAGATTTAATGGGATTTAATGGGATTTCACCAAGAAAAATTGTGATTTACTGGGATTTACCCTCTGGTAAACGTTTACATAACTATGGAAAATCACCATGCTATTCATGGGTAAATCCACTATTTCTATGGCAATTTTCAATAGCAAACTGTTTGTTTACCAGAGGGTACATTGTCATACATTATTCCCCATTCCTTTGATTTGCTAAATGGATTCTGCTCTTTGATTTCTGCTGGAGATAAGTTGAAGATATTTTAGGATATTGTCATCGGTCAGTGTTCACATATTCTGAAGATTCAGTAAAAATGACAACCCCAAATGAACAAGCCCTTCTTATATAAATAAGAAACCCCACCTAATGATAACACGGGACTAAAATAATTATCACCCGAATTCAACAGCCCAGGGGTCAACAGGTCAACCAGGTCAACATTCATCCGGGGTGGCATTGCCTCAATGTTTGAACCAACAACCCCATGGATTTCCATTAGTTAGTGGTGATATCCCGTTCAAAATTCGTGTCATTGATGTTCCAATTGGTTGGTCGATAGGGATTCCTCTTATGGATTGTAAGAATTGGTTGATTGGTTGGTATCATCTCCTATGCGGGTAAAACAATGCCATAAACCATCCCCCAGTCATCACCATACATAGTAAAAAAACATTCCCAGTCATGGTTGGTTTACTGTTTTACCCACATTAATCTTTATTGTAATAACCATTGACTAGCCATTAACCACCATTCATAACCATTAACCATTATTAAGAACCATTCACCACCATCATTTTTAACACATGAATCATCAACCAACAAGGGCCTTTTTGGTTCACTGCCGATACCAAAATTACCACGGTTAAATCTTAGGGGGTAATCCATGAGTTATTCGGATTTATAAAATCATTATCTAAAAAAAAAACTTGCGGAATTTAAATCCATCGTTTTGTTTTCCGTTTTTTTTTGTCCGCAAAGAATGATATAAATCACAAAAAACATATGATACTTGGTGGCTCATCCCACTCCCTGAGTACTTAGCAAAAATATCCCTGGTTCTGAGTTGGATTTCTGCAGGGTCAATTCACTGGATGCACCATAACTGGGAATCGTACAATTTGACCTTTGTCATGAAAAATCCCATGTCAATATGGGCACAAGGTTCCCAAGACTTCGCTCTCTGGCCACAAAAATTGATAGCTTACATCATTCACCAAATTCTTTGATGCTCGAATCAGAATTCTTCTTCATTTTGGATGGTTTCATCATGAAATCACCATTGTTTATGGCTTAAATACCATAAAATCAGACTTTTTGTTTTTTTTGTCGCTTAAATGCCATAAAATCATCTAAAATCCCCATGTTTGCTGCGGAAAAAAAAAAAAACACATATGCATGACCATTTTTCATGGCCACTGACCCGCTCCTTGTAGACATGATACACCGGCGAGCTAAACTCGATAGGACCATCGGAGACGCAGCGGCCCGAGGGGTCCTGGCGCCAGAGAGATTCAGCCATCGACATTGGGACGAGAAAACACCGAAAACAGATGGAACAAATGGAGACCAACGATGAGAAAACCATGGAGCATATGAGGAAATATAATGGAGATTGAGAAAACGATGGACAAAATATATGGAAACATGAGAATTTTTGGCCACCAAGATATAGAAATGTTATCACGAAACTGTAAAACTTAAGAATTGCCTTCAAAAAGCAGACACCACATACCATGTGGGGCCCACCAGTTATAAGTTGGTTTATATACCCTATGAAAACTATAGTTATAAGTATCATAAACATCATAAACCATAGTTATTGGAGTTATGTTCACCAACTTAGCTATCGACCGGGGGCCCCACATTGTACCATGTAGCCATCAACCACGTACTGTTTACTACACATGGGACTTGCAGGGCTCCCATATGATGTGATGCTCGTCTAGCCTCGGATATGATATCCACATGGGAACCCTTTGGTAGACATGTCTATGTATAAATAGATACAATATGTTGTTGTATGTTTACAGTATAGATAGATAAATAGATTCTCTGTACAAAATCTCGAGCCATACTTGCCGCAACTTGCCACATATTTTTTCCCAACCAATACTTGTGATTTGGAAAATATTTTGTGGCATCTGTTGCACCTATACCCCCACTACACCCGCAGCTGCTTAAATTACCATAGATTATCCCAACATGTTCGCAACAAAAACAATATGTCAATATGTCATTATTTTCCATATGATTTTCCCAACTATGAACGATAATATCCCTTATGATGTTCCATAATTGTCCCAGTCACATCCCTACAGCTCCAAACACCTTCTGAGACTGCATTTGGAGTTCTTTTTGGGGGTCTGTTTACACATGTTTACATCTCAGAGGGTATTTGGAGCACAAGCTAGGGAACAGAACGGAATAGTTGATACTAGTGGCGGATATTAAGGATAGAATGTTGGATTTCATGGAATAGTAACCAATATTAACCAACATTATCCCTTGTTACTGTGGATGGAAGAAATCCTGCATCACCTTGGATGGTTGAAACCCTATAAATAATGGGATGTCTACCACCGGACCTATCAACTGGCGCAGGATTTCGCAACCATCCACCGTATGTTCCATATTTCAACATGATATTCCCGTGGAAACTCACAAGGGATTTGCTCATGGAACATGAATCAGGTTAACCATATTGGTTAACCATATTCACAAAAAAATCCGACGGTTGGTGGTGCAATTTCACCATCTTGAAAAATGATGGAGTTCGTCAATGGGGTTGGGAATATTACCCATATATGAAATCGAAAATAAAAAATGTTAGAAACCACCAACCAGATTTAGTCGGATTTAGTGGGATTTCAGATTTAGTCAATATTCCAATAACTCCAATATTCCATTATTCATATTCCAATATTCCACTAATTGGTCAATAATTAATATGCAATATTCCAATATGGATCATGATATGTTCCAGGATTAACCACCATAATTGGTGGACCATCTTTACTAATATTCCATATTATCATGATTAAAATTGGAATATTGGAATATTGTTAATATTCAATATTCCAATATTAACTAGAATATTGGAACTAATATTCAATATTGGAACTAATATTCACTCATATTCACTAATATTCAATATTCCAATATTTAACAATATTAACATGATTAACCAATATCAACATATATTAACCATATGTTTCCCATTCACATGACGATCAAAAGCCGACCTCCCCGAAGGGCATGGGCTCCAAGACGAAGAGCGGATCACAGTGCGTGCACCGCAGCACCTCGGGGAGAGGCATCAGGAAATGTAGTTTTTAGATGTTTTTTATAAGGTGATTTCTAAGGTGTTTATGGGATTTAGTAGGATGTCATGGTGATTTAATGGTGATTGAAATCCAATTGATGCTGCTTAATGATGATTTCGGTGTTTTAATGGTGATTTGTTCATGGTGTTTTAGTGATTTCAAGTGATTTTTGATGGTTATTTGCTTGATGGATACTTCATGAAATATCATGAATATCTCATGGAACATCAATGGGATGCGACTGTTTGTTAGGTAAGTTGGTTGAGAAAGGTAGGTTCACTCCGATTGATGGTGGATATATCGATATGTAACTGAATTCGAACACCAACTTATATCCGGAGAGGACCACCTGGCATGAATATATACAAAGTCGGCCCCTCTACATAGCTAAGTTGGGTTATAACTAGGTTAACTATGGTTTATCGTACTTATAACTATACTTTTCATAGGGTTTATAAATCAATTTATAACGTTTGGGGGCCCCACATTGTAAGTATGCAGCGTCTGGTGGAGATGTGTATATATATATATATAGATGATAGATGGGCGGATGGATGGATAGAAGGGTAGATAGATAGATATTAACAGTTTGACAAATAATGTCAACCCCGGATTAATAAACCATAGTTTATTAATTGGAGGGGTACTCCTCTAATAGTCATAATCTAATACTTAAATGGTACCCCCCCAAGTAAACAGCCGTTTGGGGTTTATTAATCCAGGGTTGACATTAGACAAACAAACAGACAGACAGGTAGATAGGTAGATGATATAAATGGTAGATGGGTTTGGGTGGTCCCTTTTGCGGGCTTCTCACACAAACCGTGACCATTTTTCACAAACCGAGGGAACACCCGTGCATCCTGAATGATCTAATCCGAATCATATCCGTCAAGTTCTGTGGCTGTTTGTCTCCCGGAATTGGGCAATTTTTTTTCGGGAACGTTGGAAAACCATCAGAGTTTTGATGGGTTTTATCCATGGTTTCTTGCAGATGTCCCTTCAAACCAACCTTTCATGAATTTTCATAACACTTTGGTTTTCTTGTAAACATCTCCCAAAATATGAGAGCTAATACAGAGCAGAACAGTTAGGCTACTACTAGACATTAATTGGTCTTTTTGTGGTTCTAACCAAGAATCCATGAAACATATTGGATGCGCCCAATTTACTGTGTGTGTTTCCTCAATTTACTTGGATTTGCTTCACCAAATGGTGGGTTTCCAACTGGAAAAACACATCAGATTCAGCAAACTGATCTTTATGTCCAAACGGAATCCATTAGCATTGAAACACTGGATTCCCTTTGCACACAAAGACATCCCCACAATGGCAAACAATGTTCAAAGGAAATCAGAATGCCTAATTGCCTAATTGTAAAGTCGTCTATAAGAATTTGCTTGCTTTGTTTTCCATTTGAGGGATTGTCCATACATTGTAGAGTTGCCAAAGCAAGGTCCACTTGCTGACAAGCACAATTTTCCCAACCGCTTCAGTGCAGGTCCATGGACTCCATGGATACTGTGGTAAAGCCTAAAGCGTAAACCATCCCCATCACCATGCGTATGTTTCCATATGGTCCCATTATGGTCCATTATAGTATATTATAAACCGTATATATCACCATTATAGTGGTACCTTTATATAAACCATGCGTATGTTTATGGTTCCAAACAAACTACCTAGCTTTATGGCCGGTAAAAACTCCACATGGTGGATAAATCGAGCTAGTTTGAACTAGTTAGATGTGGCCAAAAACCATAGGAAAATCATAGGAAAACCATAGGAAAATGGTCATAGAAATAGTTGATTTACCTATTAGACATGTTGATTTTCCAGTTCGCGAACTGTAAACGTTTACCAGGCCGAGTAAATCCCATTGAAAATCGCAGTAAATCACCATTTTTCTTGGTGAAATCCCATTAAATCCCATTAAATCACCATTTTTCTTGGTGAAATCCCATTAAATCCCAGTAACTGGTGAGCCTCTTCCTTTACAAAACTCAAGCGGCGCATCTTGAAAGCCAACGGCACGAAAAAATGAAACGCTGGTACTATGTGAAAAGAAAATCATAGGTGGCTCGACCCATCCCCAATATGGATTTCAAAGATGCAATATTGATACATATATATATATATATATATGTATATAAAACAATTGTATATTAGGTATATATATATATGTATGTATATAGATTTATATATTTCGGTGTGTAAATATATATATATATATGTATATTTTAATATTTCGATATACATATATATATATATATGTATACTGAGTAACCCTCGTGAAATATGCTGGATGCTGCCCCCCGAAAAAAAACACTGGATAAACTCTTACTTTTGCTGGTTACACCCTCATCAACTAAGTCAACTTTAGAAATCAATTTAGATCTGCTCTGTCATTTTCTTTTTTTAATGTGTTCTGATGTTCTGGGCATTCACAAAAGGTTTCAGACCTCATTCACCAAACATAGCTTCAGATCAAGTAGCCAACTATGTTCAACCCCGAAGCAATCGGATTTACTGTAAATCGTTTCATTTAAAGTATTCCCCAAAGATTGTTCAGGTTTTCCTAGTTACATGAATCCAGTTTCACTTGGGGTTGCAGTTGGGTGGCGGAAAATGCGTTTTTCATTCGCTCCCATCCATACATTCATCCTATGAAATGATCCCGCATGAAATCACCATTCTGAAGTTGCAACAAAAATCTCACGAAATCACCATGAAAATATATGACATCTATGTTACCCTCTGGTAAACTAACCTAGCTATGGAAAATCACAATTTTTAATGGGAAAACTCACTATAAATGGCCATTTTCAATAGCTATGTTAGTTTACCAGAGGGTAATAAATCTCCACTGCAGATGTTGTGTTGCTCAGTTCTCTCCGATTGAAAACCACCATGAAAATCACGTTGTTTGTTGCTTAAATCTCATCTGCTTGGTGGTATACCTACCCCTCTGAAAAATATGAGTTCGTCAATGGGAAGGATGACATCCCATATATGAAATGGAAAATAAAATGCATGTTTGAAACCACCGACCAGATTTAGTCGGATTTAGTGCGATTTCAGATTTAGTCAATATTCCAATATTCCAAGATTATATTCCATTATTCATATTCCAATATTCCAATATTCCATTAACCATGATTAACCATCATTGCCCCATATTAAACCAATGTTTGAAACAACCAATATTCCAATTTGTTGCTTAAATCTCATTTAAAGTCCACTAATTTACTGCTATCCCCAGCTCCTCAGCTTAACCCCGAACAAAAACGCAGGAACCAAGGCACGACCACTCCATCAGGTCCCGTAGCTTCAGGGCCACAGAGCTGACAGTGAGGAAAGCGACGGGAACACCGTTCACAACCTCGGTGTTTTGGGGTTTTATTGTGGGATTTGACTGAGATTTCACTGGGAAAAATGATGATTCAATGTGATTGAATGGAATTTTATTGAGATTTTTAACTGGGATTTCATTGGGATTTTACTGAAGTTGATGGGGAATGGGATGATTCAAGCGGAGCAAAATTCAGCGTGATTCAATAGGATTCAAGCAGCTATTTAATGATCATTCACATGTGGGATGATCATGGTTTTATGGTGGTTTCATGGTGGTTTCACGGTGGTTTCATGGTGGTTTCATTGGGATTTTGAGTGGGAAAAACGATTTTTCTACGCTTGCAATAAACAGAAAATGGATCAGGGTTATTAAGTTCTTACGATTCATGAGATGATCCTCCAAATAGCTGCTACTAAGCTGCTACTAGATGGGAATGACCATGAATAACCATTGTTTTTTGAACCCTTAAGAACCACGACCGTAAGAACCAGTGACAAACATTGTTTCCATGCTAGTCGCCGGTTATAAACAACAATTAAAAATCATTCGTGAGATGATCCTCAAGTAATTGGGAGGCTCCAATGATGTCCTTCTGACAGCCAGGTCGCTTTGTACGACATAGACGTAGAGAAGCAATTTATGCTTGGTGAACAATCGATGGAAACCAGCTCTACATGGTGATTTGGCTAATCAAAATGGCGATTTATTGGGTTTTCATGGTGATTTCATGGGATTTATGGGTAGCTAAGTTGGTCTACTTCACTACAATAACTGTTGGATTTTGGTAGATGTATCCATCTAGTATTCATGGGCTTTATAAACCAACAAACACCTCAGGGGGAACAGCACCCCTATCAATTATTTTTATTTCTCAAACAGCCAGCATTTGAGAAATGCACCTATAGGATCTGACATGAAAGCTGAATCTACAAGGTGCTGCCCCCTAAGCCTAGTTTTATGGCAATATGGGCACTTCCTAAAATCATGATACCCCAAATCATCCAAGCCATTTGACCTTCACATGTTATAAGTGAGTTTATGAACCCAACTAGAGTTGTTTCAGCACCATAAACACAACAACTGGCCTAGTTATTTCAACCCAACATTCACTAACATTCACTGGGGCAACACCGAATGCACGGCTTGGATATGGATTAAGCTCTTTTGGAACTCGAGCATATGCATTTTCGATAGGGATCATGCCTGTATTCAAAGGTACAAACCATGGCCAATCTGCCAGATACCCTGCAAAAAAATGACAAATTCTTAGCTGGTGAATGTAGATAATCAAAATTGATACCAAAAGACTATTTTGGATTCGTTTCTACCCATCCAAGATTGACCAAGAAACGAGCGGTGGATCAGAGGGGGCCAACCAGTGAGGGGTGTGCAAGTTGGCGCCTTTATTCCAGCGCATCTGCAGTGGGTGCCTTCTTGGCCCTCTGTGAAAAACGCTGGAAGTGAGACACAAAACGATGGGCCATGGTCACTTAATTACCATCTGGTACACTAACATAGCGCCCATTTATAGTTGATTTACATGTTAAAGATGGTGATTTTCCATAGCTATGTTAGTTGTAACTCATGAGTAAGGCCAAACACCACTGGGTATGGCTCATGGATTAACAATCCACTTGCCAATTAGTTACAAACTCCATGGCCCATCTAGGCAGTGCACCATGTTAATTCAACGCATTAGTCAAGACGGCCCAGTGGCCTAGTGGCCCAGTGACTGTGACATGGCAGGGGCAGTCCGCGCAGTGACTCTGTGTCAAAACCCTGGTGGCCCGGGGAACACCAGCTGGTAAATAGATTAAATAGATGGTCATCCCGGTGCGGTCCATCCCCGTACATTATAATATGGTGTACAATTATAGATATGGTATAATGGTGTATAATATGGTTTTTTATACTTACCATATATTGAGAAATGTACCATATAATGTTCATATACCATAGAATATGATATCTCAATACCCCTCTGGTTGGTGGTTGAGCCACCTACCCCACTGAAAAATGATGGACTTCGTCAGTTGGGAATATGACATTCCCAACTGAATGGAGAAATAATCCAAATGTTCCAAACCACCAACCAGATGAAATCCGAATATGTTGTACTTGGGAAGGAATTTTGATACATATCATATGGCTGTGGGGCAACATATTTGAAGCATTTTGAAGCACGCCGGGAATTGCGCAAAGGTGGTTGTCTGCATATACTGAAAGCTCAGAAACTAGGGTGCACATACCATGTTGGCAAATCTCTTTCCCGGAAAATTGCAGATGCATAATCACTATACAATGTGGGCCCCCCAAACGTTATAAATTGGTTTATAAACCCCATTAACTATACGTAGTTATAAGCATCATAAACCATAAAACCATAAGTGAAATTGGAATTATGTTCACCACTTTGTAATAACAGAAACAAACACATATTGCAGACACAAAATTGCTATTGACTCTTGACATTATCATCCTGCAGCCACTCGCCACTGGAATCCACTGGACACAGCCGCTGGGTTTTGTGTTGCTTCAACCCTTACCGGGTTGTACTGGCTATATGTACACATCCAGCAGCCTGCCGGGGACGCTTGGAACATCCATAAAATGCTTGGAGAACATCGAAAACGGATGCGTTAATCTGGGACGATCGGGAAAATACTGGGAACGCATTCTTTTTAATATGGAGGTTTGATCAGTTTGATCGTTGGAAAATTGATGAGAAAACAATTTGTGTTTATGGAGATCAAACCGTAAGCAAAATAGATGGTGTTAATATCAATGGGGCTATACAGCTGAGCACAATGAATGGTTATGGGACGAATGAATAAGCCAACGATATCAAATCTCTATTTTTTAACACACATATCGCATGAGTCGTGTTGGTCAACTTAAGGAAAACTATAACAATCTATAACTATGTGTGGAGATCTAGTCATGTTGCTAATGTAAACCAGTTGGTTATAACAATCTATAAAAAAATGTAAGGAAAATTATAACAATCTATAACTAATAATCTATAGGTATCTATGGGTCATGTAAATGAGTTGGTTCTAATGTTACTGTCAGTCTGTTGCCATGTGCTTTTGCAAACTTAGAAAACTTGGGCGATGACTTGATGAATGGGGAGATCAAAAGCCAACACAACTACATTGTCATGGACAATCTTAGAACATTGACTTTGACAATAGACCAATGGGTTTCTTGACATTGCTTGTTGGTTGAATCCCACTCATACTCCATGAAAGATTCCTGCAAAAAAAAAAACAAATTCTTAGCTGGTGAACGTAGATAATCCCGTTGATACCAAAAGACTATTTTGGATTCGTTTCTACCCATCTAAGATTGACCTACATTGTGTGTTTGTTGCCAATGTGTTTTATCGACAAGAAAAAACCATCCAACTTAGGGCTGGCCAGGTTGACAGTTGCTTAGCGCCTTATTATCTTTCTTATGGCTTGAGGAACGAAGCCGTTCCTAACATGTCAAGTTTTTGTTTCAAAAATGAAAGTGGTCACATAATGACATCATGTGCTTCGTCGAAACTCTCCGTGTGAACCCTGTGTTATCCCACCATGGTTTCGCTTTTTGTTTGGTGTAATCTTCTCATTTTCTCTGAAAACAATCCACACTGAACACTAGTCAAAGCACTGTTTTTTGTTTCACCATAAAATACTTGATTTTCTCTATAATAGATGAGTTTTCCCAATGAAACATCATGTGTTTTGCCCATGAAAATCCAAATTTCCCTTGAACCACTATTTTTTTGCATGAGTTTTCCCAATGAAATCCAGTTATTGTCTTTATAAAAAGCACTGTGTTTTTGGTCAACGTTTTTTCTGCGTCCAAGAATGTGGACCCCTGAAAAATTGGCAATTCAAAAAACGCGAAGAAAGCGTAAAAAAACGATACCCTCTGGTAATTTAACATAGCTATTGAAAATGAACATTTATAGTGGATTTTCCCATTGAAAATTGTGATTTTCCATAGGTATGTTAGTTTACCAGAGGGTAAACCATAAAAAAATGCAGACTTTCCCCCACATGTTCAGATTTCTACCTTGGAGAAATCATGATAAATCGTGAAATATCATATTGGTGAAAACTCTGAACAAAATACATGCTTAGCCTTGCTCGACACAATGTTGTTATGGATCCCATACAATCATATAGTTCCCATGAAATCTACATTTTTTTTGATTCAAAACCAATCGAAGTGCTTTGAAACCACCATTTTTTGCTGGGAAAATCCTTGCCTTAAATCATGGTCAATCTTAGATACCCGCCAAAAAAAACGTACCATGTTCCATTTTTAGCTGGTTGTATAGTAGATCTACCCTCTGGTAATCTAACATAATCATGGAAAATCACCATGTTTAAGGTAAATCAAATATTTCTATGGCCGTTTTCAATAGCAAACCGTTAGTTTACCAAAGGGTATATCACATGACATCACTATGTCATACGAACTGTTCATTTCAGTATAAACTGGAGTCCATTGGGCTTCCCTTGTCTGGTGAACCGTTCAACATTCGACCTTGGACATATCCACAGGTCTATCCTGAATGTTTTTTTGTTAGTTTACCCAAGAGTAAGAATTATAGATATAAACTGGTTAAATATAATACATATATATATATACAGTATAAGTATATAGGTTGTTAAAAGATATATAGTACAGTTTACCATTGATATCACCAAGGACCCATATATATATATATATGTGATCGGTGGTTTCAACCCCTCTGAAAAACATTAGTCAGTTGGGATCATTAATTCCCATCTATTATGGAAAAAAATAACAAATGTTCCAACCCACCAACCAGAAAATAAAACAGATTCCAAGATATTCCAAGTAGATTCCCCAAATCATGGATTAGTCAATGGAAAAATGCAACAAAAATCATCAATATATATATATATATATAAAATCACCATTTTCAATTTGTAAATCAACTATTTCTATGTCCATTTAACCATATATACCCTCTGGCAAACTAACATAACTATGGAAAATCACCATGCTATTAATGGAAAAATCCACTATTTCTATGGCCATTTTCAATAGCTATGTAACAAATTACCAGAGGGTACATCCACATAAATCCCATTTAATTCCCATGAAATTCCATTAAATGATAATTTTATCCCATGAAATCACCATTAAACCAACTTAGCTATCTTGGGGGCCCCAACTTAGCTATGTTTGGTACATTTGACCATATCACCAGTCCCTTGACGAAACCACCCCGCCTCAGGACGCCAAGCGTTTGGGCACGGCGCGTGTGAGCCCCGGAGGCGCTAAAAGCACATTCGGCGCCTTTTTGGTCGTTACGGCTGGGGAGATGATACCAAGAATGGAGATTCCATGGGAGAAAAGATATGTTTTTTTTTGGGATATGCTATATGTATAGTATATAGTATATATGTATATATTCCCACAATGGTGATTTACTCTTCAGTAAACTAAAATAGCTATGGAACATGGATCATTTATAAATTGTTTATATATAAATTGATATTTTCTATATGTTAATTTACCAGGGGGTAATGGGACAATTTTCTACATGCACCATAGTTGGCAATACGTTTCTATATGTTCTTCTATGTTTACATATAAGTATTTCTTCATGGGATTGATAGGTGGTTGAACAGCGATTGATTTACCAACAGACCATGTATATTAACCACGAGAAATTACCACCTGTATGGTGTATATACATGGAAATAAATAATATATATATATATGTTTTACCTTCTGTGCGGAGCAAACAATTATACGTATATATATATATATATATATATATTGGTATATATAATTAGCTATATGTGTGGAATCAAAGGTACATATATGTATATATATGTACAAAGCACAACCCACATGCAATTATTTGCGTGAATATTACAACTCCATGGTGAATATCACTGTGTATGTATGTGTGTGTATGTATGTATGTATGTATGTATGTAACTATGCATGTATGTATGTATGTATGTATGTATATATTATATTATATTATATTATATCATATTGTATTATATAATTCCACCATGGAATTAAACAATATGCAGTCATCACTACAGTGTATTATTAGTATAAAGTGAAATTAGAATTCATCAACTAGACCCATATTGTGCCCACTAAAATTGTCAGCAATGGTGATATGGTTGTGGGTCAAAACCCTCGTACAGTAGGTACCCTAAAAGTAGCTAGTTAATGGATGGTTACAAGGTGGGGCCCCCAAGAAAGCTAAGTTGGTTTATAACTCCAATAACTATGGTTTATGGTACTTATAACTATAGTTAATGGGGTTTATAATTCAAAAAACAACTTATAACTGGGGGGCACCATCCTGTATTCGACCCATAAGTTCACTGCGCAGCAGTTGAAGAATAACGGTGCAGATCGGTACAGTATATCATGGCCAATCGTAGATACCCTGCAAACAAATAAATTCTTAACTGGTGAACGTAGATTATCCCGTTGATACCAGTAGTACCGCACAAGGCGGTGGCGGAAGTTTCAAAAATAGGAAACCTATAGGAGAGGTTGGTTGTTGTGAATCAGGGATGGCAGAGCGAAGCCACTGATGGACTGAAAGGTGCT
>Ga0126342_10008796_pt1 | contig 18089 bp, 14 predicted proteins | sample Cyp1metagenome_FD_92528 | JGI IMG/M metagenome (GOLD analysis project Ga0126342, IMG submission 92528) | Coral microbial communities from Lord Howe Island, Old Settlement Bay, Australia - Cyphastrea 1 metagenome | ecosystem: Host-associated > Invertebrates > Cnidaria > Coral ... | reverse complement strand
TCATATTATTAAGTAACTGAGCCACTCATGAGGTACCCCCTTGAAAAATTGTTTGGATGCGGTTTTTAAAAAAGGGTTTAGTAAGGCATCTAATTATTTGGAAAACCTTGCATTTGAAAGCTTGAATTTAAACAAAATAAAAAAAAAATAAAAATGAAAAAACATGAATAACATTTTTTTTAATTCAAAGATAAATTCAAAAATAGGAACATATTGAACAAAACAAAAATTGTGAATCACACAAAAAATGCAAAAAAAAAAAAACTGAAAAAAACTGAAAAAACTTGCCACAATAGAGGCCCCCCCCAAACATCATGGAACTGAATAAGGAGGAAAAAAAATGCCACAATAGGGTACCATCCTACTAATCGGGTGCCAACATTAATATTTTTCAGAGGGGTTGAAACCACCAACCAGCATGGCAATGGGAATTAATGGATTAATGCGGTATTTCTGGCGGTGTAAAATTCAAAGATTTCTGGCATGCTGCGGCAAACCCCAGTGACTGAGGATACAGTGTTCTATATCCATCGGGCAATACAGCTGGACAGCTGCCGCAAGCGTGCCTGGGACTGGGATCCAGTTGCCGGATCCCAATGGAAGATCCCCCGTTGAATCATTGTTCTATGCAGATTTATTGGGGACCTTTAGGTGGATTTTCTTTGTGGGATCCCGCGGTTTCTCGATTTTGGCGTTGTAAATCACCAGGCCTGGATTACGGATCGGCATGGGGAGGAATCTGGAACCACCTGAAAGGGCAATGAAACCCAGTGATTTTACGGGGAGCCCCGCGGTTGTGACAGGCACCCCCTATGAATGTGCGGTTTGTCTGAACCGCCAGAGGATTCCAAAGTGTGTGGATGTAGGATGTATATCGATTAAATTCAATTGATATATTCTCATGATTTCTCATGCATCCATGCAACAATACAGATCAACAATATACATAGAACTTATCTAAAGAGATAGCCTGGTTTTGTCCTGAACCCGTGGCTTTTTTTCGACCCGTTCCAGGCGTGCGCTACGGTGCCTACAACTATCTCACCGGAGTCCCAGAAGCCGCCTGCGCATTGGACATCGCCGGCGCCATCGCATGGATGACACAGATTGCCACCTTTGTACAGCAGCTGGGCCCGCAACTGCTGGGGGATTTTGCAGCCATGTTTCATCACCGGTAACCAGGGTTCCCTCATGGATTTCCCGATGTTGGGAACACTTGAGGATTTCCCACCTATCTTTGGGGTAAGAACCATGGTTTCCAGTCTGGATTTCCAGTTATTGAGTTCAGATCACTGTTATCACCTAAACCCAGGCAGTTCATCAGTTTTCCAAGTCCCAGTTTTTGTAATGGCAGCTACCAATATGTATATATATATATAATATATTATGTAATATGTGTATACATCTTACTAACTTGTCTAACGTGTCATTGTTATTGATCAATACCTTTTTATATATTTATAAACTTCAGAAGTATCTTGGGACACATCTCCAACATCTTCTCTGGATTGAAACACCCATTTTTTACAGTTGTCATATTTTTTGCTTGTGTAATGCTCGATCATTTGTATAATACTCATACTCATTAATATTCCTGTGATATTCCAACTGCTGAGGGAGTTGCTCCGCCATTTTGTTTCGCAAAGTTGAAGTCACCACTGTTAGCAGCTACTTAGAATATTCGAATCCAACCCGTCCAACCCCAACTTTCCAAAGGACTCCTGCCAGGTAAAAAAGTATATGTCCTATATTCATATCCAAAGTATATATGATTGATGTATCAGCCATTATCAGCCCATACGCCAGCAAAACTATATAGTCCCTCAATATGCCAGGTTTAAATACCACTTGTATCAGCTTGCGTGATCGGCAAGTTGCATCAAGTTGCTATATCAGCGAGCTATATCCCACTTATCATTCCCACTTATTTACTGTATCATATCAATTCCTTAAGCTGCCAACAACTAACCAATTTATATCATGCACAAAAAAACAAAAATATGGTTGGTATATCAACTCATATTCCAACAACCTACCAAAAAGGCAGTTGATCAGCCAATTTGTTCATTTCCCAGTTGATCAGTTACTCCGCTACTCCCCACTTAAATCAGATACGACATATGCCTATATTATCAATATCATGTTATACATCCCCTAAGTTGCTAGCTAAGTTGGTTTATAACCAGCTTAACTATGCTTCATACAAGATATCTGATATAGTTGGGAGATGTATGGTTCATGGTGTTCATGGGCTTTATAAACCAACATAAACCAACTGAGAGAGATAACCCACGGCCAGGCAGTTGATCAGCCACTGCCCCGACATCTTGGAGCTCCCCACACTCTGCGGTTCTTCCATCACCGGCCTGGCTTCCTCCGCCTCGCAGATTGCCTCGTGGGGCTCGCAGATCGCCATCGCCTGCGGGGAGAGCGGCTCGGCTGATCCCCAAAAAAAGAGCCCAACGGGGGCAGGATGGCGATGGCATGGTGAGGATGGGAAGAGATGCGCTTGTTTTTTCTCCATGTGATTTCCAGTTTTTTTTCAATGTTGAGTTATGTGGGTTTTAGTCGATGGGGAAAGTGGTGGAATTTGTGGATGGTTCAGATTTCAGACTTTTTTGGTGGGCATGACGGAAGGTGGGAGATTATACGCTCAACAAAAATGGGAAGGTTTTTGGAACCGGAAATGTCGAACAAAATCGTTTAAAATGAAGTTCAAAAGGTGACTGTCCCATTGGACTTGGTGTTTAGTTTCCAAATTTTAAGGGGTCCACAGGGGACGGGATGGAGGCATATGGGGATGCATAGGGTCAAACTAGGATGAAGATGATCAAAGCAGGTGGGTCTATGTTTTTTTGTTTCAACATGTTTCAACAGATTTTTGTGCATTGAGTCAGGGGTTGAACAGATCTTGTTGATCCCAGATGATCCCCGCGTTTTTTTGTTGTAAATATATGTTTCTAAATTGAACAGATGTGTAACATATACTTGAAATGATTCCAGATTTCTCCCTCAATCACTTCATAGATTAAAATCATCACTCAGTCAGATAGCATATATTCCGAATATGTCCCATGTTTTTTGGTTTTGTCCGGGTGGAATTCGTTCCCATTCTGAAGTTAAACCAGGTGAGTCCGTGAACCTGATTTCACGTGTCATCGTTTTCGCCGAAGACTACAGCCTTGTGGACGGCCGCGAGTGCCCCGGTATGCCCCAGTGCACCAGGGTGTTGACCCATAACCCCATGATGGTTGGTTAATATAATATTAGACAGGGTTAATAATGGTTAATGATGGTTAATAATGGTTAATCATAGTCAATGCTGGTTAACCAGCATGTGTTTTTTTTTTTGTGGTCTCAACTTTGGGCACATCCCCATCCCCACATGCATAAGATCGATTCATGGGTTTGTCTTGGCATGGGCACGCCAAACTGGCAAATTGGAGAGGGAAAATGGTGAGACACCGTTGGATGATTACGGTCCCCCACTCTTCGATAGGCTATGACAGGGCCATATCTCTCGGTAAACCAAAATTAGCGTTTTTGAACCACTTGGCTACCAATCGAGCACCAGTAACTAAGGTGTCAAACACAATGTGTTGTGATATTGTGATTTCTCAAACTTTTGGAATGGCATCACTTCAGAAATAATGTTTGCAATAGTTTTGTTGGTTGTCCATCACTCATGAGTAATTACTAACATGTACTAGCCATCAACCCTAAGTCAGTTCATCGCGCAATTCTTGGGAAATCCTATGACATTCGCGTGGGAAACGCCGTGAAAAGGACGGATGTTCAAGCCTCATCCCCTAATTGGATCTAATTGGCGCATTGGGCGCAGGTGACTTTGGCAACTGGATATAAGTGGCGCATACCTCAATAAGCTTGCCTCATAATTGATGTTATCCTGGTGATCCTACATTTGTTTTAAAATATATAACTACGGATCTTATAACCTTACATATATGCAGCTTATATGCAGTAACCTTCATATATGTGTATATATAGTAATAGCAATATAATTTAATATATAATGATAAATATAATCATAAATATAATGATAATCATAACAACAATAAACAGTTATAAACATACAAAAATCCCCCCACGGCACCTGGCCATACCTGGCCTGCCTTAGGATCGCTTTTGTGAAGCTCTGCTCCGTGGCCATGCGCAGCTTCGACGTGCAGTGCACCTGGTTGAGCCTGGCGAATGCTGACGACTTCGGAGGTCGACACCTGCCACAGGTGACCCTGGTCGGACCCTACGAAGGTGGGATGGACGGATGATGCTATGGCAGCTATGGTAATATAACATAGCTATGGAAAATCACCATTTTTAATGGGAAAATCCACTACAATGGCCATTTTCAATAGCTATGTTCAATATTTATGGTACCCTCTGGTAATTTGTTACATAGCTATTGAAAATGGCCCATTTATAGTGGATTTTCCCATTGAAAATGGTGATTTGGTATCCATATTTGGACAGAATATATCCATAATATATGGATCATGATGAGGATGGATCATGTCCATATTGTTCCATATCAAGGATGGATTTTCTTTCTTTCATGAGCTATGCTGTCCATATTTGGCAGCGCTCGACGTGAAAGGTGTGAGTGAAAGCAGTGTTCCATCCACCTCCAACGATGACCAATGGATGAATCTCAATATGGATTCAACTGGGAAATCTCTTGAAAAATCTTAAAGGAATGGCTAAAAGACCTAAAATGGATACCAAACGAAAAGGAATGTCTTAAAGTGTCTTAAATATCGGTAAGGAGTACAGGAGCTAACAGGAGCTAAAATGGATACAAACTAGACAAATTACAGTAATCCCAACCTAGGGGTATAGACCCAGCAATTGTTATAGGTTGATTTTGGTGGGTCAAAACGGATGTTGAGATGCGCTTTTGCAGATTTTTTCAGATGTCCTGCTTTGAACAAACTGTCTCGCAGGGTACTTGAGCTTAGTCGTAGATGAAGTTGCTGATTGAGAGGTGGGGAGGAAGGGGTTTTAACTTGAACCTTTGGAAAACATCGCCGAAAAATAGGAGGAAGCATAGGGGCATAGACTATGTCAGTGACACAGCCATCTATTTCGCCGCCTCAACGCTGCACACCATACCACACCCTCATCATGTACGCTCCAGTTTCTGTACCAATAAAATCTTCCCAGTCATTCCCAGTCAGAATCACATGTGACAATGGAAAATCATGATCAGCCTCCATTCACAGCCAGTCAGTTCGATGACTTTCCAACTACAGCAGGAAGGCTTGGACACGGTTCGCCAGGTTTGTTGCTGGCGGATGCCGAGATCCAGAAGAACGGCTTGGACCTACCTGGCTTTGACCCTCTGGCCTACGAGGACACGATCTTCCGGCCGCACGGCACGGGCGTGCGACGCCTGGAGCAGGAGATGGAACAGGAGACGAACGAGGCGGAGGCCAAGGCAGAGAAGAAATGGGACCCGGAGAATCATCCCAGTGACCTGGATCATCCTGGATCTTTTGGCTTCGGGTTTTGTTTTGGGACGAAGGATCCCATCATATCCCAATCCCAATCATCCCAGTCATCCGGGTCATCCAAGTCATCAAAATGCCATCGTTTTGGGCTGGGCGGATCACCTGGAAGCATGGGCCAAGAAAAAGTCACCAAGTCTCACATTTATGGATATTGTACTAAAAAATGCATATATATATAATATGTAACTTATATCAACTTATCAACTATTATCAACATATATATTATTAGGATATATACTGATAAATACTGTACATCATGTACTGTAGATGTGTATATCACCAATCATCAATCATCATCATATCTATAATATGTTTTGATGCAAAAGATCCAAACCCAGCACGCCGTCCAAGTCCGGCTCCTGAGGCATGCGCAACTTGCGGGTTGCTATGAAGGAGCTCCAGAAAATCCGTCAAAATTTAACGGAAACCAGACTTGGTCCAGACGTGTGTTGTTTTTTTTTGGTTGAGGATGAACCAGGTTAAAATAAAACTATAATGGGATTATAAATGATTATAATGGAAACCAGACTTGTGCCATTGTTGTTTTAAGTGATGTTGCATCTAACCCTGGAAACCACCAGGAGAAATGTTGATGTTTGATAACCGGTGTTTTCTTCCATGTTTTCCATGTTGAGAAACAACTCCTGCACACGTATTATATAAAAATATACACATAAATATACATAACGCGTATAGAATATATACACATATGCATACACATAATGTACATGAAAGACATCATACACATTGTATATATATATATATATTGTGTATATATCTATGATATAGATTGTTGTATACATGAGATACATGTAATATATTATTTTTGTTTGCATACTATGTGATATATAGATATGATATAGATATAACATGATATATATATATATAAATATATATAGATATAGATATAGAGAGAGAAAAACATTATATATATATAGATAGTCGGGGCATTTACTTTGTTTACATAATTCTGCTCAATCCCTCAAAGCAGTACAATCGTGGAATATCATGGAATAGTATTGGTAGTGACCACCCTTCAAGTTCCTTTTATGAACCAACCAGACGGCAGCGAAAGCTCCCTAAAAATCCCCAGCGCTGCTGAAATTCACCTAGGAACCTCACGACGGTACAGACGAAGTTTCTGCCAGCAATCGAGCGACACAAGCGAGCTTGAAAGAGAGGTTGCACCTGATTGAGCCGGCATTGCATGAATACTCCAGCAAGTGGTCTATCGAAGAATTTGACACTTGCTGAGTTGATATTTGAGACCCAAAAGATACGCCATGTGCACTTCAAGAGCGCCAACAATTGGCCGAAGTTGGGCGTCTAATTAGCAGCTGAAGGGCGGCTGAAACTAACGCCTTTTTTGTTCTCCCTGCTGGTAAAAGCAAATGCACGGATTTGTACCCCATAACGATCAGAGCTAAACATGAGCTAACGCTGACAACGTCACCTCCCGACCAAAAAAGTGTTGCAGCTCTTGCATCTGGGCTGATTGGAGATCTTGCACTATGCAAGAATCAGAGAGTCGTTTCGGACATTTGAACATGACTTGGCAGGCTTGATTTGATTCCAGGATCAGTGATAGGAATCACATAGCTGCAATTTGCCATTGTTGCTGTATCCTTTTCTGCTGGCCAATGATTGACACACTCTAGCACCGCAGGTTCGAAATCTTCTGGCCTTGTGTACAGGAATAGGCATAGCATATATCGCACGTATTCAAAGGCCTTTTTTTTGCAAGACTCAAATGTGATGTCCGTATCATTCCGTATATCTCCACCTCATGCAAAAATTCGATGTCCCTTTCGAATCCCCATTGGTAAACCATTTTTTTTGGTTAATTAGAGGATTTGCCAGAATTTCCCTGTTGAAAGCCTCGATTTTCATGGGTTTTGCCCAGTTGTTTATCCCACAATTGGAGCTGAGCACCTAGGATGCTGCACCGGAGCTGCTGCAGTTCCTGCAGCAGAGCTCAGTGCTGCCTATACTGCAGGAGTGGATGATTTTCTGGTGGAAGGAAGGAAGAAGTGTACCTATACAGATGCACACACCCACACATACATACATTGTATATATTCTATATATAATTCTATATATATATATATATATATTGTATACCTCTCTCTCTGTGTACTGTGTATATATATATATATAGTCTTTATAGACTGCATTTTTTCAGACCATGCACTGGGGCTGAATCAGCATCTGGGCGGAATTGCCCTAAAACATGTTTAGTTTGATACCGGTTGCTGTTTTTCTTGTCATTCTCCACCTGAGCTGTTGAATCCTAACTGATGAATAATATACATGTCAATTATAGTTATATAGGCTTATTGTCAATATATTGATATGCCCTTAAATATGTGTACATTTGTTCCGAGCAGGCCTCATCATAAACAATATTACACGATAAGTAAGGTATTTGTCTTGAACAAAGGCAATACTTGCAGAGAGTGCAGGACAGTGCAAGATATGAAACCTATCCACTGCCAGCTTGCCTAGCTTGCCCCATTCCCAGCAATGCGTTGGAAAATCTACAGGAATCTCAGGAAATGGCATTTTACACCATGAGTTTCCACCATGTTCCGACGCCATTTTTCCGAAAAACGGTGACCTGTTGAGGACCCCCATGCCTTCGAGAAGCTCACGGCGGAACACTTGCGCAAGGCCTACTCCCAAGGCCGGCGGCCGCAAGCTGACTGGGGGTGGTAATGGGTGGTACTCTTTTCTGGTACAACATAGACCCTGCCAGATAATCCAGGGGTTGGAAGTTGGAAGATGAGATTCCAAAAATTCAAAAAGTTTTCGGGGTCTAGGTATGTCTAGGTTAATTTACCAAAGGGTGATTCTTACTAGATGGGGTATCTATTCAATCCATGGTTATTCTTCAGTACTAGATGTAGACATCTCATAGCTCCTAATAGTCAGTGGGCTGACTTTTCCGGAGGCTCGGAAAATTGGCTAAACTAAACCATGCAAAGATGAAGAAATCCACCAATTTGCAGATCATTTTCGTACGAAAATCATGGATTCGCCACATTCAAAATCATTCAAAGTTAGTTTACTGCAGGGTACACTGCAATTTTGCTGGATACATCACACTTTCTGACTGTTAAACTGTTAAACCATCATTTTTTCCTGGGTATCCAAGATTGCCCCCAAGAATTCACCACGAACCGGCAGGCCGCCAGAGAAGCCATAAGAATTACAGTGGAACCTTGGGTTTTGCTGCGCCCTGTGATAGATATGGGATTTGGGTTCAAAAATGGATGGGATATCCTACTTGGAAGAGATCCCCAGTTATTGTTTGTGGGTTAGTGTAGCTTTTTTACGTAGGGAAAATAGGATTCGACCCAGTTATAAGTGGGGTCCACTAACACACCTACTAACTGAGTAACTGGGGTGGACCAGCAAGTAAAAACATCCGAAAACTATATTTAAGTGGATAAGATGCTGATATGCCTGAATTGGCTATTAGATTTTCAGAGTACCCAAGTTTGAAACATTACCGATATGATCCAATATATATATATATACATATATACATATATATATATATATATAAGAAGTATCGTTGGATGATGCAGCTGGCTGTGGGTGATCCATGGCCCCAAGAATCCCCAAGCATCATATTGGTTGGTTTCCTGTTATGGGCCGTAAGCCGTAAGAATCTCCATTAATCATTGTGGTATAAACTCTTAATGCCAAATCAGAAGGAGTAATTTTTGGATGGCTCATGTGGAAGCTGCCATTGTTTGGATCCATCCGCATCAACTGGCGAGATTTGCGAGATTCACCGCTATGTACCCACAATTTCATTTGTTGTTCCAACTGTTACTGTACTCAAGTCATCTTAAGCAACTCTTATTGTAAGAAATGTTTCCGCAACTCACAAGCCTCCCACTAATGAACTAATGAATGTATCATTAAATTGGTGATATTGGTGGCTGGGAGGAGGGTATGGGCACAATCCCATTGAAATGGGCTCAACGGCGTCTTAAAAAATGTCTTTATTGCAATGGGGTTTGTAACAAGCGGAATGCGAGGATTTCACCAACACAAAGTATTAAAAGTATCCCATCAAAAATAGCAGACTGATGCAAGTGGCTAATGACTAATGACCATCCATTCCCTGGAATAAAACTGTTCGTTGGAGGCATGGCAACCTCTAAAACCGGGATGTTTTTTCGAGGCAAAGCATCCCGTCCAGGTGTCCAGCTGTTCGGCATCTGTTTTGATCCCGCATTTCTATAAGATGTTCACATGGGAAGTGTCAAACATCATTGTTGTTTGTTCACGTTGGGCTTCTACCAACCTTTGCCAAAAAGGTGCTGGCTGTTTGTAGCAACAGGGCTCCAGGTTCTTGTTTTGGTGCATTGACTAGACCCTCTAATTGGTGCTCTGTGGCTCTTCACCTGAGTGCAGATTATTAGAATCCATGAGTGGAATTATGTTGGAACCATATATCTTGCCAGATTATAGTGACCTCACTGTGACCTCACTTCGACCTGACTGGAATCATGCTTAGGATTCGGGGAATCATCCCGAAATGGCCTTATTTCAGCCTAAAATCATGAGGGAAATGCGAATTATATTGGACTTACCAATGCTACATTGAATTAGGTCATACAAACCATTGCAATCCACATTCAATCCATATTCAAACTTATATAATGCGGGTAAAACATAAAAAAAAACAGCCATTTGGGAATGGTTTATTTCCTATCCCATCTATAAAAATGATGGATTTTCCTGGTTTTTTTTCTCCAAATGGACTTGTTTTAGCCACATGAATCCCTGGCCACCAGGACAGCTTACCATCCGCCCCATTGGCCGCGGCTTGGAACTGTTCCGCGCGCTGCGGGGGAATTCTACCACCATGTGCCTTGGATTGCTGCTGAATGATGGTGACACTATGTCACACTTAATGAATAAAATCGATTTTTGATGGTGATTTTTTTAAGGCTAGTTAATGATGATGAATGGATAATAATGATGATTAATATTGATTAATGGTGATTGAATGATGGTAACGGTTATTCATAGTGATGACCAATTTCAATATCATCGATTTGATCACCCTTTAGTGCGGAATATAGGTTAATTACTAATTACCAATAATTGATCACCTACAGGACCTATTGATGCTGGAATCATCGATTTTAATGGTGATTAAAGGGTGGTTAATGGTGATTAATGGTTAATAATGGTGATTAATTGCGATCTGTCTGGAATTAGCCTCCAGTGATTTATTCTTTAATGGTGATTTATTCTTTACATCATCGAACTAAAATGAGGTCCATAGCATGTTTTTTTTTCCAGCAAACCATGTTTGATTACCTGAGTGTAACATTAATTAATTATATATCATATAGCAACCTCCAAGAAGCTAGAAGTTTGTAAAATCCTACTAAAATAGCGGTAACTGATGGCATATTACTTTTCTGTCGTTTTGGTGCTTACCGTTTGATGGCATATTATATGATATATGATACATATATATATTTACAATTATATACACATAATAGTAATAGTAAGAATGACTAACAATGATAGTAACCGAAGGAAGTTTAGAAGTCAAACTTCCGACAATATGGACAGATGAAAAGCAGAGTAGGGCAGAGGCAGAGAGAAGAGAAAAGATTAGAAGAGAGAAGAGTAGAAGAGAAAGAGTCAGAAAAAAGAGGATGCAGATGTGCGAAAAGGTAGGAAAGTCGCGAAACACTGTGTTTTTCCCATGATTTGAGGCTCCGGAGGGTCGAAAAGTAGGCTCGCTAAAGCGGCGGGTGCTGAGCCAGCTGGGGTCAAAATGTTAAAAGCACCAGGGGTTCGGACCACTTTTGGACGTTGTGATGTCGTTCCGCATGGCAGGTGCAAGGGATTGTCGATCTTGTCGAAAGTGAGCAAAACGTGAGGGTTTTGTTGCAATTCCAAAAACGATGGCAGGCATGGGACTTTTGAAGAGGATCTGCAAAGATGCATTTTCCGTGGCAGGCGCAGTACAAAAGATATGTTCATGAGAGATGTTAGGAGGTCAGGGCGCTCATTTCCGGAGAGGGGATGCATTTTGGAGCATCAGATCTGTAGGTTTGCTAAGATGATTTTGCGTGACAGGTGCAGCACTTGGTATGACCTGGCATCAATTTTTCGTGGCAGGCGCGGTACTTTAGATAGATAGATAGATAAATGGATGGATGCATAGATAGATAGATAGATAGATAGACAAATAGCTAGAAAACTAGACAGCTAGATAGATAGGGAGATAGATAGATAGATAGATAGATAAGAAAGATAGATAGATAGATAGATAGATAGATAGACAAATAGCTAGAAAACTAGACAGCTAGATAGATAGGGAGATAGATAGATAGATAGATAGATAGATAAGATAGATAAGATAGATAGGATAGATAGATAGATAGATAGATAGACAAATAGCTAGAAAACTAGACAGCTAGATAGATAGGGAGATAGATAGATAGGTAGGTAGATAGACAGACAGACAGATAGATAGGTAGACAGATAGATCAGTAGGTAGGTAGGTAGATAATCAGAGAGAGAGAGACAAACAGAGAGAAAAAGAGAGAAAGAGAGGAGACCTCAAGCAAAATGATTCACTCTGCCATCCCTGATTCACAACAACCAATCTCTCCTATAGGTTTCCTATTTTGAAACTTCCGCCACCGCCTTGTGCGGTACTACTGGTACGTAGTAATAATAATATAATAACCATGATGCAGATATAGCACAAACTGTAATGTACACACATTGCATATGACTGGTTGTATCCCAGATATAAGAAGGGTGTGAAACACGTGCTGGTTCGAATGCATAGTAGTTGGACATGATGAAAACTACAGCTAACCTAGTTGTGTGTGTGAGCGTGTGTGTGTGTGTTCTCTATAATGTGGTTTATTTTTGATTGGGAACCAGGCCATTCTTTTTGGGGGCAACCGCCTAATCAATCAACAACAGGAAGGGCTTACCAAGATGGCTATGTAGGTCGGTTTGAAATCATCGTCATCGGGACTCATGGTGGGTATATCATATACAGTCCTGGATGCATCATGATAGATCTACAGTTGGATGGCTTGTCCTGTCCTGAGGCAACTTATCACTTGGGCCGCGCTCTGATTTACCAAATCCAACTACAAAAACCAACGGGGCGAGAAGAGTCCGGGGGATGCAATGTCACTGCAAAGTCACTGTAAAGGATGGTTGGTGGGCGGAATTGCCCCATGGCTCAACATTTCAAGTCAGTGAATCATTACAATCTTCGATACCATACTTTCGCATAGTTACTTTTCCCAGCATGTTCCATCTTTTTCAATCGATTTTTCGGACCCGTCCGGTCCTTGTTCTTCATGAATCCTGATCGCCCTTATCCACCCTCCTTGAGTCCCTCATGACTCGGGATTTTCCCATATAGTTTTCCCACATCGTTTCCCGTAGTTTGTTCCATTGTTTCTCATGTTTTTTCCATATACCATCTGGTACGCTAACATAGCTGTTGAACATTACCATTTATATGTTGATTTACCCATTAAGAATGGTGATATTCCATAGTTTTTTATATGTTTACCAGAGGGTACCATGATTTTCCACAGTTTGGTCCATGGAAAATCCATTGTTTCTCGTATTTTCCATATCTCAATATATCTTACATAATTTCCCGGAAACCGAAGGTTCCATGGATTTGCCCCCATGGATGGCCCTCAGCGAGGTTCTTCATGAAGGTGGACGGCAAGTTCCGCGAGGTCGAAGCGGCCGCCCAGTTGGCCTTCGCCAAGATCATGGGAAGTGCCGAAGGCAAAACGGGGCAAAACGCTGCTTTTCCGGCTGGGTGGAACGATGGATGAAAGATGGGTGAGTTATCTCCCAAACATCTTCGAAAAATGAGGTTTTTTTGATGATTGAGTTTCAATTGAGTTGATTGATTTTTGTGGAAAGATGCGAAAGATTGGACTTGGAAGAACTTAGTCATCGTCAAACATGGACAGTTCTAGTTTCCAGTAATTGTTCCCCCTACTTTCTGGCAATTTGACATGGCTTGCCGGAAAAATCCTCCACTTAGATCCATTTAGTTCCATGTTTTCCCCATTTAAATGCCCAATGATACTGGGTTTCCCAGCCAGTCAGGGTATAGAAGCCACTGTCAAATTGATTCAGTTGAGGAATCGGTTTTACAATGCAAATTCAGAGCCCCTTTTGTGAATGGGTTTGAGCGGGCATGAATTCCAACTGTTTCTGGATCACTTATAGTAGGGCTTTAGGAGATGTTGGATGATACAGGATGGTTCATTTCCAAGAAATAATCCCAACATATCTCAGTGTCAATCCTCATAAAAGAAGTCTCGATGTTCTCCACGTCTCTTCAAACGAGGGAGCCCCCAAACTCAGCTTTTGGGGTACCACCATGTACCACCCCTTTTCAGAAACGTAACCAACCAGCTTTTTCTGACCACTTTCAGGCGAGGATGAGGTGATGCGGTCCATGTCCCTGCCCTCGCCCAGTGAACACGGCGACGGACCGGACAGCAATGGACAGGATGAGACGGAGGAGTGATTTGACGTGGGGATGGCGAGGCTGAATGGCTATTTGGTTATACTTTCTTATACTTCCGTTATACTAATTGATATCAAAAATAGTATATATATATATATATTCTCAATAGCTCTTGAAATTGTTATAACATTTTATTACAGTACAGTATAGTATCATATAACATCTATTGCTTTATTACCAGTGATATCATCCATTGCTATTTTCATGGGAATATTTTGACCAACCAATTCATTCTATTTCAAGCAGGGTGTCGAAGATTTGCAGGATTATGGAGTTGAAGTTGGGATCCACACTGGGGATTTTTGAGGTGGCCCCTCCTCTGGCACGGAGGTATTGTAAAATTGTAATATCCATCGGTTATCACTGCATGACACCCGGTAATTCAACCATGCTACGGAAAATGCTGAAAATTGAAATGATTTACCTATTTTAACCAGTGATTTTCCTATGTTTAACTACAGAGGTTACCATTAGGGACCTGGCCCTGCCATGACATGCCATTTTCGCATTTTTCGAGACAGCTCTGAGGAAATTCGAAGAGACAGGAACACTGGATTTCATGGACATCGCCAAGATCATGCCGCAGGAGCTGATGCAGTTGGCTGTTATTCCCCACCTGCCAGGTGAGGGTCTCTAGATTTTATCCGAGCTGCACCCCGCTCACCTCCACCTTCACCCCCACCTCCGCCGGACCTCACCCGCGAGCCCCAGTGCTCAGAGGGCACTGCCAAACCTTTTTTGGGGATGGTGGAGCCTATTGCTTTACTAACCTTATTATTCATCCTTCTTTCAATACTGTAGCTATATATAGCTATGGAATATACGGCTTTGTCTGAACATAGGGCATCCTCAAAATCCAATCGTTTATCCTGTTTTTCTTTCCGGTATCCCAATGAAATAGCCATGAATTGAGGTATCCACATTCGTGTCAGACAAAGCTGCAAGTTGGATCATTCCCATAGGATAAAGTTGGTGGAATGAAAAAAGACATTAAAACTATATATATCGTTAAGTTATATAAGTTATAAGTTGGTTTATAAAACCCATTGTCACTAAGTATAGTTATATCTACCATAGAAATAGTAAATTTTCTGAAACATGGTGGATCTTTCCATAGTTTTTTATATGTTTACCAGATTTTTTCCCATGAAAACCACAGAATTCAGCCACTTCTCCCAGGATGAAGCCACTCGCACCTGGGAGATGCTCACCGCCCGCTGCGGCTCCCGGGAAGTCACGGTGGAGGACTTCGTTTGGGCCGTAAAAGGCACCTCACGAGGGGATGGAAGACTGAAATCACGGAATTAGCATATATATATAATATATATATATAAAAAACATGTTCACAAACACACACACACACATATATATATATATATTTAATCTATATATAATTTTATGTATATATATATATACATGCATTTTTACAAACACATATATAATATATATATATATATTAAATCAATTTATATAAAGATTTATATAAGCATATATATTTATTTATATATATATATATTTAAATCAATTTATATAAAGATTTATATAAACATATATATATATATATTTATTTATAAATAAATATATATATATATATGCATGTGTCGTTTTTATAGTGGGTTGTAGTTATGGTGGTTGAATGGTTAACAATGCTGATTAATGTTGATTGATTGTGATTATTCAATGGAATTACCGGAGGGTAGTTATAGTATGTTATAGTGGTTCTTGATCAAAGATATGAAGATTAATTTGAACCATTGCAATGTCATTCATTTTTGCTGCAGACTGCATGCGAAGTATAATCTTAAAATTCATTCTTTCGGTTGTTGGCCATGTGTAGGAGTCAAACATGGATAATCAGATGGTGGATGCTTCAAATTTCAATGGCTACAACATACCCAGCCCACAAACGTGTTTGCACAAGAACAACTTGGTAGTTTTGAAAAGCTACCCTCCGGTAATCAAAGATTGCTGCTTGGAAAAATCATTGAACGAAATGGTGGGTTTTCCAGCCATGCGACTGATGGCTGAGGGGGTAATTGCCCTGGTTAGTAAGTCCCCTACATAAGTGGTGTATCCCGTCTACGGATTATAACATATAAAAACTACGGTTCTTTACTTCAATTACACTTGGCATTTTGGAAGTCCCTAAAAAGACTATAACTATATATATAATATGGTTATTAACCAACTGTAACTATATCGTTGTCAAAGAACTATTTCATGAGTCATCCCTGGTGACATCCCTCTTTTCGTCAGGGGCTTTTGAGCGGTTCCACATGATTGCGGCAACCGTTTGCCCGGCACTGTTGCAGCAGAGGACCTCAAGACCCCCAAAGGTATTTGGATGTATTTGGGATCCCTTCTGGTAATTTACGTAGCTATGAAATTCATGAAAAAAAATATATATATATATATAGGCAAATCATCTATGAGCGGGGCCAATTTCCGTAGCTATGTTGAATAAGTCAGGGGTACCTTCCAAAAAACAATCATGACGGTGGACTCTTCATCATATATGCTTAACATGTTTTGTCTAAGATCTACATATATCTAGTTAAATTATAACGACCTCACTGCGACCTCACTGGAATCATGGTTAATAAGGGAAATCATCCGCAAATGGCCTTAATTCAGATTATAGTGTATTATTATAATTACTATGATTTTTATTACTATTATCATTTACCCATATATATATATTCCAACCACCTGCCTGTTCAACCGCGAAACTTGTCCGCCAGGTGAAAGACTTGTCCGCGATTTGGTTGGTCTTCAGCAACGTGGTGAGTGCTGTCCACTTTTTGCTGTCCTTGGCCATTGTCTTGGGGTTCTTCTTCCCATCCCAGGCCTGACATTGGCCAAATGTGGAAAGGCTCAGGCTCAGGTTGAATGTTTTCTCACAGTAGCAGGGATGAAACGGTTTCTATGACTGTTTGAATGGTAAATGTCAATATCAAGTAGCAATGTGGCAAAAAATCTAAGCTGCGCTGGCAGGGTTTCAGACATCCCCATCATCCTCACCATCCGGTCCAGGTGCTTCGGACCGTTTGCCTCAGTATGTCGACCGTAGCCTTGGGCTTGTCCTTCATCTTTGGGAATCTGCTGAAGGAGACGTCCTTCTGCAAAGTCTGGGTGAATTTGGATGGATCGGCTGGACATTTTTGTGGGGTTTACCCCGAGTACATGAAGGTACCATCAACTAGCCCTAGCAATGGATTGCTAGATACAAATATTTTACAAAGATTCCCCAAAAACATCCGGTTTCCTAGGCTTTCTACTCTGACCCATGTTCAATGGACAGTTTAATTTACTTATCCCTCCAATTTTCGGTACGACTGTTGCTTCTTTCTTTCGTGGTGTTTCTGCCAGAAATATTTGCTGAGATGAAACTGAAAACTGAGAATTGTTTGTTTTGATGTCCTTTTTCATTGGTTGGTTGATTGGCAGAGGGGTTAACCTCCCTTGCCAAAACGGACATTATTGCCTGAGACTTGTTTTTGCTGCAATCACTGCAGCCCCAAGCAGCTTTCATCACCCCCCTGCGGAGTTGAAACTCCACAAGGGTCCCTGCCAGTCTCCCAAAAGCGTCCTAAGACCCAACCTCTGTGGTTGTTGACGTTGTCCTTGTCCTGTCCATTCCTTGTCCTTGTCGTTATCGTTCTGTCGTGGCTGTGGTTGTTGGTGGTGGTTGTGGTCGTGGAGGTGGTTGTGGAGGTGGTTGTGGAGGTGGTTGTGGTTGTGGTTGTGGTTGTGGTTGGTGGTTGTTGTGGTTGTGGTTGTGGTTGTGGTTGTGGTTGTTGTTGTGGTTGTTGTTGTGGTTGTTGTTGTGGTTGTTGTTGTTGTTGCTGTTGTTTGTTGTTGTTTGTTGCTGTTTGTTGTTGTTTGTTGTTGTTTGTTGTTGTTTGTTGTTGTTTGTTGTTGTTTGTTGTTGTTTGTTGTTGTTTGTTGTTGTTGTTGTTTGTTGTTGTTTGTTGTTGTTTGTTGTTGTTTGT
>Ga0126342_10008795_pt1 | contig 18090 bp, 20 predicted proteins | sample Cyp1metagenome_FD_92528 | JGI IMG/M metagenome (GOLD analysis project Ga0126342, IMG submission 92528) | Coral microbial communities from Lord Howe Island, Old Settlement Bay, Australia - Cyphastrea 1 metagenome | ecosystem: Host-associated > Invertebrates > Cnidaria > Coral ... | reverse complement strand
CCGCTTTAGCGAGCCTACTTTTCGACCCTCCGGAGCCACAATTCATTGGAAAAACACAGTGAATCGCGACTTTCCTACCTTTTCGCGCATCTCCATCTTCTTTCTTCTTACTCTTTCTCTTCTCTGATCTTCTCTCTTCTTTTCTTCTCTTCTCTATTCTTCTGCTCCGCCTCTGCTTTTCATCTGTCCATATTGTCGGAAGTTTGACTTCTAAACTTCCTTCGGCTACTGTAAAACGCGTGTCACAGTCTGGCAGTCGTAGCAGTTTTGTCGCCTCCCTGACTCATGGCTTGCATACTTGAACTGTTGGATCAGCATCAGCATCGCGTGACAGAGCAGAGCACGGTCACAAACAACGGACGGGCAAATGACATGTTCATGTCATCTTTGAAACGTATGAGTTCCAATTGCCTCAAAACCTGGCGAGAACTCACACGTGTCCGAAGTTTTTGACTTCGTGTTCCTTCGTGTTTCCTTTCCGCCAGGTTATGTGTGAACATGTACTCAATTGATCTCAATTGCTCAGGTTCTAGAGGAAGGGCCTGTACAGTTTTTCTCTCCTGTCTCCAACAAAAAAAGGAACTTGCACTTGCCGACTTCATGTTTTTAATTTTTGGACATTTGTGGTTTCATTTGCTATGCAGGTATCAGTCTCTCCCATGTTTCGCTATGTTTCTCTAAGGCTTCAACCATCTGCAATTCTGGCACTCGGTGCCTGGATAGTTCATCACCGTGAACATGTCATCAGTTTCGTATATTTTGTACTTTATGTTGGGCCTTCAGTAAAAGCAGAAGATAGCAGAAACCATTCTATCATATTCTATCATCGACAAGTTAGACAAAGAGGCTGAAGCTGTGGCATCTTGATTTCTGCGGGAGAAGGCAAAGGAAAACAATAATTGAATCAAACACTACCTCAATTCTGTCAGTACCTCCATGACCATGCAAGATACAAACCATATCCCAAGATATCCCAGACAACAAAAGGTAATGTATGGACATGTATTGTATGGTATTTTAATATGATGTAATATTCAAGAATCCAAATACAATGAATCTGCCCGCATTGCCGATACTTTGCTGGAAGAGCTGTAGCATGGCCTCTGCCTCCGCGATCTGACCTGCTTCAGAACCATCTTGGGAGAAAGCCTCCTATCGCAGGTCGCACGGGGAAGCAGAGTGAGCTTTGCAAGTCATGTATTTCATTGTATTTATCATTATTTATATGTATTATAATATATATATATATTCATGATCACTCATATGAAGTTCATACGCATTATGCATACCATCATACCTCTTGGATCGTCTAGGCAAGGTTTCCATCTTCCCAGTAGCTATAGCAAGGCTCTCAAAGTACAGCGGTTTTGTCTTTACAAGAGCCTAATTTTGTTTGGGACAATACTGCTTACCCGAGCAATCTGTGAAGCAAGTCCATTGTGTCCGTGCGGTTTGGCAATGTTTTATTCCTTAGTGCGCCTTAATGTCTGGAATGGCAAGTCCCCCAAAACTTGACAAACTCTCTCCCTCTCTCCCTCTCCCTCTCCCTCTCCCTCTCCCTCTGTCTCTCTCTCTCTCTCTCTTGCTCTATGACTATGAGATTCTATAAGTTCATATTTGATCATATTTGCATTTATGTCAGTTTATGTAGCCACTGAATGTTCAAAGTTCAATCAGGAAATCGGAGAGATAGGATTCCTGAAATGACGTATGGCCTTCAAGGGGCTTATATCCGGTGTGCTACTTCGGGCTGTGATTCTTGGATTTGGGCAGCTCATTGGAACAGTCCCAACAAGGCATGTGCCTGTTGTCACCGAAATTGGGAAAGCTCATGGCAGTGGAATGGCTATGAGTATGCAAGCCCCAGAAAGCCAGGAGGGGGGGGCAGTCCAAGGCACTTTCCAAGGCTCCTAGGTCCAAACCTGTTTCCAGAGGCAGCGAAGGACCAGAACCAAGGGAAGAGGATGAGCCTATGGAACCTTCACTCCCACCATGGCAGGGAACAGCCAACAACTCCTGGGCGCAGAGTGCTCACTTGAAAAGGCACTCCAGGCAGAAGAGGCCAAAAACCAAACCACAAGCCCCACCAAGGCAGAAGCAACTGAACGGTTTCAGAAGGCCACGTCCCAGCTCAAAAAAGTTGGGCAAGCCAAGGCACAGGCAGAAAACGACTTGAAAAAAGCAAAAGAACAAGTGGCATTGCGAGAGGCTCAGCTGCAGGCAGCTGTTGAAGGGCTGCAGGAGGCAAGAGCAGAAGTGGAAGCAAGCTCCAAGGTGTATTGGAAATATGCCTTGGGGATGCCAGCAGATGGCGAAGATGCGGCAGAAGGCCAAGGCCAGGGTGGTGATGACAACCTGGCCCATCTCATCTTGGCCAATATGGGAGAGAAACTGCTGCCTGACCAGCAGCAAAGGCTCTTGGAAATGGCTGGCCGGCGCCGAGACCAAAAACGAAGAAAAGTTGAGGAAACGCCGGGAGGCGAAGGTCTCACAACCAAGGCGGAGCCTGACCAAACGGCAGGGTAGCATCAGCATTTGCAGTGCCAATGTGACCAACTATAATGCTGCTGTTAGCAGTTGGCTGGCACAGACCTTGCAGCTTGGCACTGTGGCTTTTGCTATCCAGGAAACACACCACGCAGAAACAGAGATGAGGAAAACTCAGAAAAGGCTATTGGCTTGGGGCTTCGAAGGAAACTTCTTAGCCGCCGAGCCTACAGGCAGAGGTGGAAATGCCGGTGGGCAATTTGTTGTGGCTACCCGCCATGTGGGGGTTTCCACCTTGGCCGCCTACAACCTCAGTGGCAACGGCTGGTGTGGCATTTTGCTTGAATCAGCTGGCTCCAGGCTTGCATTATTCTCCAATTATCTCAAAACTGGGGAAGGTGTCATGGGCCCTAACAACTGTAAGATCTTGGGTGCGCTCAAAGGTTGCCTCCAGCAACTTGCGGATGAGATGCCTTGGCTGGTTGTTGGGGACTAGAATGTTGAACCCGGTACACTTGGCGAGTCTGCGCTCGTGAGGTCCGTTTCTGGCACCCTTGTTGATGCAGGAGAGGCCACGATCTCAACGACTGGTAGCAACCTGGACTTTATGATTGCTCACAAGTCCCTGGCTGGAGAGTGCTCCCTGCAGGTATTGTGGGAAGTGCCATGGAGACCGCATGGCGCAGTGAAAATCACAATTGCTTGGAACTTCATGAAGATTCGTGTGCCTCAACTTCGACTCTATAAGGATGTGCCATTACTGGAAGGACCTCGTTTGCCATGGAGCAGTTTTGAGAGAGGGAATGTTCAGTTGCGTAATGAGCTGGCTTGTCCAAGGCACCAGTTTCTGGATACTGATCTTTCCCAACTCTTTGGTGATTGGATGGCACAAGCTGGGGGTTGGTTGACTTCTGTTGAGACAGATCTTGACACTAAAAGTCTTGGACGAGGCGTGCATGTGGCCATTGAAATGCAACCACTTGCAATGCCGGACATTCCGCTAGAGCGGTTGTGGAAGAATCCTAGCTTAGATTATTGGCAAGCCTTGGCTGCTTGGGTTGAAACCTTTCAGCGACATACGGGCTTTGATAAGCCTGCCACTAGGGACTTGAAGGTTAGGATGCGTGAGTTGATTGGGAAGGCTGCTGCCCGAATTGAAAATTTGCGGGTGGAGCTTGAAGGACTCCACTTTGATGAGGCTCGGAAGCTGAAATCTTTGCTGTATAAGGTTGGATTTTTGAAGGCCAATGACCTTGCTAATGTTGTCCATGACCTTGGTTTGTTGAAGCATTATTTCTTGAAAACTTTACTCAAACTCAAGGCTGAGGAGTGGGCCACTACTGTTCAAGAGATGATTAAGGGAAGTGGAAAATCAGCCTTTGCTTTCATCAGGGCGGAAGCGGTTGAATTGCGGCCCTTTCAGAATTTGCTGTCACGGAGCGACCTCAGGCTCTGCGTAACTATTGGCAAGCCAAATGGGGTGAGGCATGGTGAGGCTGACGCCACAACTGCTTGGCCTTGTTTTGATTTCTTGGAAAGCTTGGCTCGGAAGCAAGTTGCAACCTTGAAACCCGTCTCCACTGTGCAGATCGCTGAAACTTTGAAAGGCAGCCCTAACAAAAAAGGCGGGCCTGATGAATGTACTTTTTAGATTTGTGAAGATGCTTCCTCGTGAGGCTTTGAGCGGTTTCGTTTTCATCTTGCATCAGGTTGAAGCCAGGCTTAGATGGCCAGAGCAATTCTTGCTTGTGCATGTTGCTTGTTTGCCTGAAAATCTTGAATGTGAGCGGCCCATTTGTTTGACGCATGTGTTGTATCGGCTTTGGTGCAGGATGCATAAGAATTTGGTTGATGCTTGGTTGCTTGGTGACAAAGAAATGGCCTTTTGGGACCAGGTTGTGAAAGGGTCCACCTGTTTGCAGGCCCTGCTTCGGCTTTGTAAAGCCGAGGTTTCTAAAAAATTTGCTCTTAAGATCCTTAAGCAAATCAATGGTTGAACTCACCAGTTTCTATGATTGTGGACCACAATTTGCTTGCGGAAGATGCCTTGACACTTGGATTTCCACCGCTTGTTTTGTTTATGCGCTTGCAAGTGCATCAGGGTCCATAAGGGTCCATGTGTCCTGCGAAAGGGATTCTGGCTGGGTGCCCTTTTGGGGTTGTGTTTGCGAAGATTGTGTTGTGGGCCTTAATGTCCCATGTGAACCGAGTTTGTTGTCCGCAAGGCATGTCCACTTGGGTTGACCTGCATGGGTTCACTTCTGCTGAGGTGGCCAAAAGCGCTGTTGTCACCTTTCTGGAATTGAAAGAAGGGCTTGTGTCGCGGGGGCTGGAAATCAGTATCCGGAAGTCCGGCTTCCTGGTCAGTGACGCTGAAACTGGTCGAGCCCTGCGGAAAGTTTTGGCTGAATTCAAAGGTTGCCCTGAGTTGAAAGACACTATCAAGTATCTTGGTATTGATAATTCTCTGGCTAGGAAACCGAGGTTGTCAGTGCACCACGGTAGGTTGAAGAAAGGACGCGGTATATAGGTGCGTCGGTTGCCTGTCGTTTGTCGCCGCAAATTTGTCAACATGTCTGTTAACTCTGTGGCCTCGTGGGGGCATATAGCGCTTGGTGTCCCCCCTCAGAAGTTTCATGCCTGGAGATTGAATGTTGCCAGAACAAGCAAATGGGTCAAAGGAAGGGGCTCCATTGAGGGTACTAAACCTGATTTTTTCCGTCAGGCTAAAACGAAATGTTTTGGTGGGCACATTTGGGTGCCCTGTACTGTAATCAAGGCTTGCGTTGCACTGCTTGCCTGAGTGTGTTGAAGCAATACCGTTTGTTGTCGGACTTGGAAGTCCTGGCTTCTCTGCCTTGCCCTGGGGTAAGAACAGGAAGAACTGGGTGTGGGCACCTTCTTTTACATAAGGTTCATTTCACTCACACCATGGATGGTATTGAATCAACCCTTACTTGTCGCAGTTGTGGTGCCAAGCTCACTGGGCATTGTAAAGGTCTAAGCAGGAAATTGCTGTTGCCCTGTGGGACTTCTGCGCTGAGGTTGCAGAGGCGGCGTTTGTGATTTGGCTTGCAGTTCTTTTGTCAAAAAAATGTCAGTTTATGTCCTCTGAAATCTTTTGGGGATGAAAATGGCCTGTCGGAAGTTTCTGTCCTTTGGACTCGCTCCACTTTGGTCAGGATCTGCTGCAGTCACCGTCTCCACTTTTGTGTCAGCTTTATCCTGCTCTGAGCTGACGCCAAACTGGCATCCTACAGAAATCTACAGAAGATGATTCAGAGATGATTGCTATTGATTGCTGTTTCATCTGTTTCTGACTATTATACTGAGTAGTATTGACAGTATTGAGTAGTCACTACTTGAGTCTCAGATTCAAAACTTGCATGCAGTTACACCTTTAGATGGCCTGAAACTGCTCCCAAAACCATCCAGCACAAGACAGTCTTAAGACACATTGTGACATGTCTTCTGGTCCCGTGACAGCAAATCATAGGTTTCTGCAAATTCAAGAAGTATATAGACCATAAGGATCCATAAGGATCATAAAGGAATTATAAGGTGTCCCTTGTGTCTCCCAAAGTGCGTTGGGACCTGGGCAGTCTCCGGCTGCCCCCGTTCTAAACTCGCCAACTCCCAGGCCTGGTCTCCCTCTCCATGGTCTCCGTTGGATTCCTTTGGCTCACCAAATTCCTGACTCCAAAAGCGTCACAAAACGGTGGCAGTACAGTCTGGCTTGGCATTCTCATCCCTGCTTTTGGCATTTGGCAGTATCCCCATGCTGGAAGACATAACGCACAAAATACTTTTATAATGTTTTATGTATACGCTTAAGGACCAGATAGGATATGCTGCTCACATGCTCGACTGCCTGGAGAAGTGCTTTCGCGTGCTGCCTAATTGCCTGCCAGTGCAAACTGGACAGCAACTTCTCAAGTCCAGCCAGCAACCAGTCCAAGACGCATGAATTTGCAAGAGTTTCATATGCGAAAGTGCTTTCAGAACAAGCTTTGGAAGCACGTCACCGTCCATTTCAGACAAGGACTATATATATAGGCAACATCAAAGCCTAAGGGAGGTAGGTATTTTGGCAGTATTCCATAGCAAGATGATTACCACAAATCTGTGAGAACGTCAGTGGTGAGTGGTGTTCAGCACAGAACAACTGATGGAAAAATGGCTTCACCAAAAGACAAACATTTAAGACATTGGCCAGGCATCCCAAACTGCCCTCCAAAGTATGTCTACGTATAGCTCTACAGGCAAGACGCGCGTAACTCCAAAGAAAATCTGAATTCCTAACCACGAACCCGCTGACATCTAATCTCGAACTTCTTTCTGTCAAACTACGAAGTCCAGCATATCATTTCCAACCACGGAACATGGAACATGGACTCACTTAGGGGGCTCTGTGCCAGGCCAAATACAATGAGAAGAGGGACTAATCACTTTGAGACTGCCCTTCTGGAAATCTGGGTAATCGCTTTCCCAATGTGAAAGCAACCTTGAGATTCGAGGTTAGGGAGGACGGTGGACTGTGCTCTACAGTACCTCTACCAGGCCTTAGAGTTGAAGATGGAACTGGCACAGTGAAGCACGACAGCGAAAGACTGCAGAGACAATATTTTCCCTGAGCCAGGATGGACTCTCCATATGGGCAATAGATAGCAATAGATCCTATCGGCGCAAAGATAACTGTGCTCTTGGAATGGTATCAACTACGCACCCTTGCTGGGTAAAATTGAAAATTGCTCCAGGTAGTGTCATGTACTCAAGTGGTCCGCTTGTTGGACCAGGAAAGGTTTGAGCGATGTTGAATCTGGTTTAACAATGTTGAACATGGTTTATTCATTGCTGAGCCCTTGCGGCCTTCTTCATGTGCGAAAGCAGTACATCTCGCAAAGTTGGGTTCAAGGCCTTGAAGGCCCAGCAACCAAAGCAAGTCTGCAATCCCGGACAGGTTTCAACAAAATTTCAACAGGTGAGTACAGACCTTTTGTGCAGCAAAAAAAAATACGTACTATAGTGTGCTATAGTATGCAATGGGAATGGATGATGATGGGCTATGTGTTGACACCAAACTGTAAGGTCGACACAGCTCTGAGACGACCCCTTGTGACCAAGCATTGACACAAATGCCTGGCATATCAATGTGAGTGGGAGGTAAAACAGCAACATGCAAGACATGCAATGAATTCAGAGAGTTCGTGAGTATTGTGTCGTTTCGTCTTTGCGAAAGCAGTGCAGTATTGCATTCATAGGACTTGCATGGACTTGCTAGCTTTCATAAATTTCATAAACCAATGCAGCATTCTCGACCCCTGAAATTCGAAGAGGCTCCTCGAATCCAATGGAAATCTAAGGGACTGGTGTTGATTTGCCAGAAAATTGGGTCTACCATGGAATTGTCGGTTTTGGGAATGTCTGAATGGGAAAAATGATGATAATCATAATCCGCTGCAATTGGGGTAAGAATCTTCAAAAGTTGACCAAGGGATGCTCCCAGCGATTATGGTTGTCAGGCACAACCTCAAAATTGTGATCGCCCACGAGCTTTTTACAGACTCGAGTTCCATGAAAGCTTACATTACAGTGATTTACAGTGCATATCATTATTTAATATTCTAGTGAAGACGAAGCTGCACATGGGCCTCAGGCGGAGGTTCACCTGCAGTGGGCTCAAGGGCTCAAGATGGTCAAAGAAACTCAAAGGGACAACACTTTATTTTTTTCTTAATAAGTGAGTCGAAGATTTGCTCTCTGCATCTGGCTGCGCATCCTACCTCAGCTACCTCAGTTGCTTCCTGCCCATTCTCTGAAATCGGATCATCATGGCGTAAGAGCGCCTGTCACGCATTCTTGCAGATACTTACAGGCTTTGCACCTTCGCGCCTCTGTCATCATCAATATGCAATCTTCTTGGAACAGGTTTAGAAACCGTAATTCAGTCCTCATACCTAACTCTTTGAGTCTGTACACTTGTTTTACTTGCATGCTGATTTTGCGGAGACTATTGCGCAGAACTGTGTGCAGGCAGATTATTGGGGGGAAGTTTTGTGAGGACCGAACTGTGCTTCAGCATTGGGAAAGTCCCTATGCGCCTATTGGAGAGTCAATGCTGCAGTTCAACTCATCTTTGGCGGTTTTAAAAGTGTGATTAAGCTGTCATGGGCTCGGTATGGACCCAAGGACACTCAAGACTGAAAATGACGTCAAACAAGTGCGAAGCTGCTCCTCTGAAGACTGGTGAACGAATTCAGCTTCAACCTTCAAGACACAGGTTCAAATTGACCGGAATGTAACCATCCCGCGATGTTTCTTTTCTGTTGTTTGGTCCGAAAAGGAATCATGAAAATCACACTGAATACCAACACCAAGTTCCACACGGCGCGGTCAAAAGTCTCTCCCAAATTGACCAGTTGAGTCCAAATGGATTGCACGCTGACCTTGCAAGGCCATAGCAAAGCCTATGTGTTTCATGTTTCTCCAAGCATCAAAAGGGTACTGGGATTGCTGCCACACCCTTCAGATTGGAATCAAGTGCCTCGGGTTTGATCAAAACAAATAAACGAACGTAGTGAACAGCAAAAATACTTGGACAATTCAGGATGTAGTATGATATAGCAAATGTGGACAAATTGGCCTTACAGTCAAGAAAGCAACCATCGTCGTCATTTCATCGAGGGCTTAAGAATCCACCCACGCCAATGTTTTTGTGCGGAGAGCGCAGCAGTTGGTGAGACACGGCCCTTCGTTGTGACCATTGCCGGAGCAACCCCTGAACATCATCTGTTTTTTTCTTTGTCGCTCTGGGTCCTAAGGTCGGAGATGGCGGTCGAACATCCTCATTTTGTGGGGCTTTCATGGGATAGTCTACGGGCAGGACTTTGGGGCACGAAACTGCTGCTTTTGGGGTCAAAAACCCGGGTGCCGCGGCCGCTAAAAGACGACTATGCATTCTGTAGATGCTGTATTGGACCGAACTCAGTACTATCACAAGATTCCCGCGCTTGCTCTGTGTGTTGATTTTGTTTGGAACTTCCCAGATCCATTTCTTGACGAGCCATGCCGTTCTGGCTAGCGCTGAAGCGATGCTAAGCGACCACGCAAACACTTTGGATGCAAACAACACGAAAAACCTGAAAGAAACATGGAACATGCTTCACAACAATATATACAGAAGCTCGCGCAAATCCTGCGAACGGCATGCTGACCAGCTGCAGATGTAGTGCTGTCAATCAAATCCAGGGCAGTGATGAAGTCCCGCCCCTTCGCATCTTATCCGGCAGGGTCAGCTTCACCACCAAACATGTTGAGGGAAGGACAATGGGGGTTTGGACAAACTGTATCAAACTGTTGTATATCATTGTATATCTACAAAAACGGTGCAAACTTGCGTTTCTAGAGCTCAAAGATACAGATCAAGTGCTCCGAGAAAAGATGAAAGAGACCACTTCCAGTGTCACAATACATGGAGCCGATGTCATTTCAACCTTTCTCTATCGTGGCCTGTAGCAGCATTTGAATTGATGGCCGGCATTGCCTCGCAAATCAGGAATGGCAGTGCCAACAGGTAACATTTAAACATCTTCAAACCTCCAGTCGGGAACGGTGCCTGACGTGCTCCAAGCAATCTAGGCGGTGGAGAACTTCTTGCACACGGCGCCTTAATTGCACCACAGCAGGTAGGGCATTCTGAAACCAAGATTTCCCGGCCGGTACAGTACGACTGTTGACGAGTCCACTGAGGCAGCTGCTTTCTCCGTGCCAGCCGGCCCACAGCTAGGCCACACTCAAGTTGTCTCTTCTGTACCTCTTGGATCCAATTCAGGCAAGGAGAAAAGGGATAGAGAAAGCACACCTGCTCTAGGCGGTGCCCCAAGAACAGAGCAACACTACTGTACCGGGAAGGAAACAAATTGGTTAATAATATGTATTTCATTAGTTAGTTTGGAGTTTCTTTACCCTCTGCTCCAGGCTCCAGGACTAGTGTTTCTCAAGCCTGAGTTTTGAAAGGAGGTGGAATCATGTGAGCAGGAACCTCCCAAATAAATCTTTTTGGGGACAGACCTTTCTTATTAGGTGTTGCCTCCATTGTGACCATTTAGTATCTCGTATGGAGACATATTATACTGTGCAATTTTGCACTGCCAAATCTAGCACTTGCACTGCGTACTGTTTTCATCCCCTAAATGGATCTAAATGGTGTGTAGTAAATGATGCAGTATGCGCTCACTACATCAGCACACTGCAATGCGTTGCATTCGATTTCATGACAGGAACACTGGGCATGAAGCATAGTACGGAAGATTTCTGTGTTTTGCGAAATTTGGAAGCAAATACTGTCATACTCAACCAAAAGATGCGGAGTAAACCTAAACTACTTGCATGGGAAATTCAACCAGGAGAAATGCGCGAAGGAGGGTTAGATTGACAGGAAAGGAATAGATCCCAGATCGCCACAAAAGCAGTACAAAAGCAGTACAAAAGCAGTACAAAAGCAGTGCAAAAGCAGTACAAAAGCAGTACAAAAGCTTCAAAATACTACTTTTGTACAGAAGCTGAGCAGAAGCTGTTGCCTGTTTCAAATGCTTTCGCAGCGTGCGGATGACATCAGCTGCCCCAAACCTGGCCGGGTAATCAGTCAGAAACACAGGGATCTAAGAAACAAAAATGGATAGAGAAAAGAACTGGAGAACAAATCTAAGTTGTCCAAGAATTGACTTCCAAACCAAAACCAGAATCATAGAGTATGAGAGCCTTCATTTCAGTTCTCCTCTGTCACTGTGTTACGAGTCAGAAGTCGACTTTCTAACAAATCTGTTCCCTTCCTATCGCTTACTTCATCCATGCTGAAACAAGCCGGCTGCTGCAAGTCTTGCTGTAAGGGCTCCCCAAGTGAAGCCAAGGAATCAAACAAGTGGTCTTGCCTCAAATAAGTCACTCAAGCATCACTTTCGCATATGTGGACTATATCAGACTATATATATATATATCAAATGAATTCAAATGATACAAGTTGATGTGACTCGGAGAGGTTTTTGCTCTTAGCCAACCAAACGCATTGATGCAGCACATCATGACACCCCGCTCAGGTGTGCAGCAAGGGCTCTCGTTTGTTGCCGGTGTAACCATACACGCTGGTCACATCTGAACAATAGAAGGTCCGTCATGCTGACACTTTAGTTGGTACCATAATGTACCATACATATATCGTATATCAAATCATATCGATCTAAAAATAATAAAGAACAGGCCCATGCACAGCAAGGTGATCCTGTGTGTGTGTGTCTCTGTCTGCACATCTATACGCGCAGGTACGGTACGTGTAGGCTGGCATCTGCGCACATGCCCATACACATCCAGGCACAAATATTATCAATGTTGACATTCGATGACATTTGTGTGAGCAAGTGTGTGTGAGGGAACATGGCATGTACATGCGTAAGATTTCACAGTTGTAGGGGGACGACGAGTACGCATTGCAACCTGTTATTTTGCAAAGGTACGTACAAAGGTGTCTTTTGGTGTGTGTGTGTGTGGGCGTGCGTGTCTGAACTGAGGTATCTCTAGGTTTGCACAAAGATGTACTCTGGTGCACTGAGGTATCGTTTGCTGGGCATAAATGCATACAATCACAGTTTTAAAAAGCTCAATCAATTGGTCCAGTGATGAGGAGCATGCTGGGCTTTCCTGATGTGCTCGAAGAGTGAAACCTGAATTTCCAGTTTTCATGCGCGAAACTGTTGTGAATAGGACCACATCGCACCACATTCCGAAAGCTTGGTCAATCTGCAGATCACACGACTCTACAAGACTCAGGTGAAAACTTCAACCAAGTCCAGGTACCTGTGAAACAAAAGAGGTGCAGTTTCAAGACATCTCAGCCGGAGTGCTTTGCACACTCGGAGCTATTTGCCATCGCAACCAAAACATCTAATGAGGATACCCGGAGAGCTCCCCATGCAGGTCTTCTTGTCGGTCCACAACAACTTCTAACGACCTGAGTCATGAGTACTGGGTGATGTAGGAGTCGACAGGATGCAATCAGGTGGCAGGAACAACTTGTGGCTGATTTGGTTGTCACTTGGCTCTTCTTGGCTCTTCTTGACTTCCATCTTGGCATCAAACAGCCGAAACATCTGATGTTGCTCCAGCGAAAAGCTCGACGAGAAGTACTCTGGTGGCACCCCAAAGTGGGCCTGTCGAAAGGATGAGTTCAATTCATCTATAAATATCTATAAAATTCTATAAATAAGTTCCTCAAAGTCTACAATCTGTCCAAGAGAGTCCAGTATGTCCAGTATCAAGCCGCTCTTGAGATTTTACATAGACTGATATATTTGAACCGCCTCTCGAGCACTGGCGTCGTCTTCCTGGTGGTGCTAGCATGCTGTACAGCAGTACAGCCACGCAGCACCAAGCGAAAGAAAAACCGACTTCAATCCGATCCGACAGCTGAGGACAACAAGAGTTAACAAGAGATCCAAAATTGAGCCACAAAAGCGAACCACTTGACAAAAATAGGCTCTTCCGTTGACAAAAAAGAGTTTCCTCCACTTTCCCACCCCGCCTCAATGGTGTCGAGTTCAACACGTGATTTTCCAGAGACATCCTGAGTATACTGCAAGCATCTGCAAATCATCTGCAAGCTCTCAGAAAGATCAGAAAGCCTCCAAGCACCGTATGCCAGTGATGCCAGTGACATCCAAAGACATTCCAAGGCAGTGGCGACACTTCCAGCTGAACGAGATTTAGATTTCGACCTTCGGTGATTCCTGACAGGTGCGGCCAATAGCAAGTCTCTACGACATAACGTAACAGAATATCGCACTGGTATGCACTGGTGTTAATTGATATTAATTGATACTCTTGCTATGTTCTTCTTTCATCTTCTTTCACCATGTTTGTTCCTTGCCTCCCACAACTTTGCAATTCGCTTTTCTGCCACAGCGGATTTTAAACCGGGCGCATACTCTGGACGGAACCAGCCTGTGATAGGTCTCCCACACATCTGCGAAGGTATCCAAATAGGACCTGAGCCGAGGCAAGCTGACAATTCTACAGCCGCAGAAGAAAGCGCTGCCACAGAGGAAAAACACTCGGCCTGGAAGGCTTCACTGGAAGGAACACGGCCAGAAAAATGTCAAGAATGTCAAATGAATTCAAATGACATCTTCTCGTTGGCATTTGCGCTCACCAAACCACCATCACTCACTACCACTCACAACCACAGGACCGACCAGATTCATTACACACACTATTCTGCAACCGATCTTCAGAGTCTACGAGTCAATCTCTAACAATTTGCAAAAGAAACATGCTGAGCGGAGCAACAACAAGATAGAATTGGAATTAGAATAAAATGTCACTTTGATTTAGGAGCGACCTTGAGAGGTGCTCTGTGTGGAAATGCCTCCGAATCGAGGATGCCAAACGTTCCCATACTGCAATGATCTGCAATGCACCATTTCCAAGAAATTTGCCGCAATACCGGGCAATGTCATGCCCATATTGTGGGTCCACCCAGGACGGAAGTGGGATCAATCGCGCAAGCCAAAGATCGTAGCGCGTTCTACTCAAAATAAAGTAGGCCTTGATCATTCATATCATGCTCCTTAGTGGATATCCTTAGATTGTTTGAGCGGGATTTACTCGGTAAATATGTTGAATACACTATGATTCACCCTTTACGCCCCCTACGGTTCTACAGTACATGTTTCTAAAGTGACCCAAACTCTGGGTAAGGATTCAAATCTGGTGGCCAGGACATACCTGGCAACAATGTGATTACGCAATATTACGCAATTTTATCCAAGCTCCTGACTGAAAATCTGTCACATCTGGTACTTGTCCGACCAAAGCATCAATGCCTTGAGTCAGGAAAGGACGGCCAAAATGACGCCATCTTCAACAGCAAATGTCAATAAACAATATAAGATAACAGTCCGCCATTTGTCCCATGTCTAGAATATTCCTTGAAAAGGATTTCTGCACATGAGGCTCGCACGAGCAATAGTTGCAGGATCAATGCCCTGCTCAGCACTCAATGTTCACACTTCAACATGAATATGTCACATGGAGGGCAAAGTTTAAGCGCGCACCTCAATTTCACGCTGTTCGTTTAGCTCTTCGACCTTCTACGGTGTTCCACACTGTGACAAATCACATTCCTTTTAAAAGTGTTCAGTCTACAAGGTTTGAGTCTCTGATGTTTCTGGGATATAACATCCATTATAATTATGAATTATACAGTAAATTTATGCATGGACTTGCTTGGAAGATCTTCAAGGCATTTGCTTCGTCAGTGCTGGATGGATGCGTTGAAAAACCACGGGCTGAGGAAACGGTCCAGAATCCTGTACTTGCTCCTTCCATGACCTATATAATCCTATATACAAGAATCCGCCCTCTGGCAATCTAGACAAATACTCAATCAATGAACATCACTATCATTGGAGCGGGAAAGTAAACTAGAAGTGTTCATATTGCCATGTTTACAGTATATACCAAAAGAATTCAAAAGTTGATCATGTAGCCTCACAAAAGTCAGTCTCATTCGGACTAGCACATGGACTGTAGCATGCTGAAGGCATGACTGGCTAGATCTGAGCATATGTGAGCACCGTTTGGCACCGAATGGCTGAGCAAATCGGAGCAGATCGTTGTTTGCAACAGCCGAGTTGTGCCGAGTTGCACTTTCTCGAACAGTGTCCACGAACTCCCCGAGACCATCCCACCTCAAAGCATTGTGACACGGGAAGCTGGAGGAAACCGAGAAGACGAGAAACCTCGTTGAATCAATCTGAAGTCTAATGATGTGCGAGGATTTCCTCTGAGGGTATGGCTGTCCTCGCAACAATCGGCTCCCTCTATAGGGGTCATTGATTACAGATGCCTGGCAACTCCGCTTGGTTACAGAACAGTTCCAGCAGTTCTTATCATAGCTTCCTTGCACAGTCTGTAGACTTCATCTCATTCATTCTTAGCATCTTGAGTTTCTTGAATCGATCTGAATGATATTGGTATATATATATATGCTCACCCCCCATGATCTACCCCAATGATTCCCAATGAAGGTCTTACCTTATCTTTCCCCATGGCCCACCTTTGACCACTATGCAGACTATGCAAGACCCTTTTGGTGCTCTCTCATAAAATGGTTGATTTCGCTTGGAGATGCAGAAAGAAACGTTGGCAAGATGGGAAGAAACAAGGAAGAAACAAGTGTTCAAAGCACTTGAGTTGCAGAAAATGCTATAAGAAAATGCTGCTTACAGATTACAATCTGCCTTGAAGACAAGATATTCCCTCAAATAAGGAAATACTATTCTTGCAAGAAAGCTATCATGTGTGGAAGGATGCAATACATGCTTTAATGAAGCTCAGCCTTCCTCTCATTTCTCTTGTATGACCATGGTTTTCTGCTTTTTGATGAAGTAGAGGAAACAGAGTAAGAATAATGCGTTGATCAAACATATTCAAAATACAATGACTATACCTTTACTATAGCTTCAATATATCTTTAATATACCATTCTATTGACTGTGAAAATATCGTCAAGAGACCTTTAATGTCTTTTATGTCTTTTAAATACAATGTAATACACCTTCAATGTTTTTTTAATGCAATCTAATATACCTTTAGTATGCCTTTATATAAATACGATTATCTTCGCAATGTTCTTGCCTCTAATATACCTTTAGGATACCTTAAATATACCTTTGATATAACTTTTAAATGCCATCTAATACATCTATACTATGCCTGTAATATACACTTCATACACTTTAATATACCTTTAGTATATCATTTGATATACCTAGAATCTACCTTTGATATACCATTTACTTGACCTTGAAAATAACTTTAGTATGCCTTGACTATACCTTCAATACGTATACCTTTGATATATCAGTTGATTTACTAATTAATGTACCTTTAGTGCACCATTTAACAAAACATGAGAATACCTTGAAGATATCTATTTTTAATATACCTTTAACATACCTTTAATATCTTTAAGATCTTTTGATATTCCTTTTGAACTATGTACTGTTGATAGACCATGTCATATACCTTGAGTGTATCATTTTATATACCATGAATACCATGGACCATGAAAACATCGATGTTCGCCCCAACCCGGACGTTGCTCCACACTTACAATCATCATAATCATAATCACATTAAAATTTGCTACCCCCTCTGAACAATATGTTGACGGGGGTAATAACATCAACGTTATCTTCATGAGGGGTCAAAATTTGCCACCCCCTATAAACAATGTTGATTGGGGTAATAACATCAACTATATCTCCATGAGGGGTCAAAATTTGCCACCCCCTATGAACAATATGTTGGTTGGGGTAATAACATCAACTTTATCTTCATAAGGGATCAAAATTTGCCACTCCCTTTAAACAATATGTTGATTGGGGTAATAACATCAACTTTATCTTCATAAGGGATCAAAATTCGCCACCCCCTATGAACAATATGTTGATTGGGGCAATAACATCAACTTTATGTTCATAGCCACCTGAAGTCAGACGCGGAGCAACGTCAAATTTCAGCAAACATATTTTTATTATTAATATACCTTCCATATACCTTTGAAAAGCTATCTAATACACCTTGACAGTACCATTTAATATACCTTTAATTCAGTCTCATATAACATGTGTATACCCTGAATATACCTTTATTAATACTTTAATATACTTGTAATATACCTTTAGCATATTGCATACATACAACCATGACCTGTTTCTTCCAAAAATACTACATACACCCAAGGGCTCTACTTCATAGTAATCTTTCTCTGTAGTATTGCATGCTTTCCAATTAAACGGTTCACCCCCCCTCGTGAAGGAAGCTTTGCCCATACTTGCACCAACACTTTCTTTTTTCAATACCATCATGATTTTACATAGATACTCAAAGGATTCCGTTCTCAAATCATGCTGTCCTCCTTGCATAGATTCCCGTACCTCTTTAAAGCTGCAAGTCTCTTTTAAAACAACCTTATATTCCGTTCAAAGAAGTGCTGCAACTCCCTCACATAAGGGGACTGTACAAAATGATGCCACTTTATGCAAGGAATGTAATCTTTGAAAAATATTGCTGCGCAAGGCATATGTTGGAGGATTTTGCTTTGAAAAAAACTTCAAAGTCCATGCTGAAACTTGCTTGCTTCTTCTATTTTCAGGTCGTAGCTGTGTGGAATTTCTTCCCATGGTTTCAAGTAAATTTCTGGGTGATGAACCAATCTGCACATTATATGCCAAAAAGTAATGCTACACTACAACTCTTTTCTAAATATATTGTATACTGTTTTCAATGAATACTGCATAGACTAAGAGAGCTTTCTTATTGAAGTATATAATTCTGTGCTCTTTCAAAGGGACCTCACACGTTTGTTGGCATTTTCTAAGGAATACTGCACCCATGAAAGAGTCTTGCAAGGTATGCTAGTTTAAAGCAATGTTCCAGTTTCTCATACTTTTCGTAATCGAATAATGCAAAGAGTGATGCTGCGCTACTACATGTGCTTAAGAATACAACACACATCAAAAGAGTGCTGCGTCCATTCAAAGACTT
>Ga0126342_10008794_pt1 | contig 18090 bp, 17 predicted proteins | sample Cyp1metagenome_FD_92528 | JGI IMG/M metagenome (GOLD analysis project Ga0126342, IMG submission 92528) | Coral microbial communities from Lord Howe Island, Old Settlement Bay, Australia - Cyphastrea 1 metagenome | ecosystem: Host-associated > Invertebrates > Cnidaria > Coral ... | reverse complement strand
TGCATCCTCGTTGGGACGAACAATGCCGCGACACGATGCTGACAGTCCCTCCGCAACTCACCTCTTCCCTTCCTTCTTTCTCCTACCCCGCTAGCTTTCGTCATCCACCCCCGGCCTCAAGTTATAGGGAAATCATCCCCAAATGGCACAATTCAGGTTGGTGATTTTTTGTGTTTTACCCAGATATTTGATGAATAACCAATGGATCCATCCCTGCATTGTTGAAGTGAGCACGAAAATCGCTGAGCGTCCTGAGGTTGCCCATTTCGATCGTTTGTGCAGCAAGATCGTCGCCGCTCAGCATAGCTTTGAGCTTCGAAAACACCCTGTGGGTTGATGAAATGATATGAACTTATATAGGAAATTGAAGATATTTCAACAATGAGACTATGGTGTGTATATATATAATATGTGGGTATAACATGGTATAACTGGTAAAGATGGTTGGTTGATAAAATTACATTGGGTTATACTATCCAAGATTAATTGGGGGTTGTCACAATCCAACAAAGGGGGAAATCTGTTCTCATCAACTATAAAGGGACGACCGAGAGTTTTGAGCACTGCTCATTTCTCTTCGTGATCAAATGCGATTTTTTATGCGGGTGCTGTGGAACCCATCGGAATTGGCGATGTCTCAGAAGCGGCCCCTGCGCTGTCTAAGAATAGCCGTTTCGAGCAGCTATCAACAGACTTTCTCAATCTATATCTTAAAGATTTCATAAATTCATATCAATTCCCATTTGCAGGTGTTTGGATGAGTTTTGCCATATCAACATTTCAGTAAAACCACAGATCGATAGATCGATGACTTGATCGTCGGAGCCAAGCCGAGGTGCAAAGCGAAGGGACCACCTTAGAGGTCCTCGGAATGCGAATGCCGGATGTGGCCCGGCGAGGATGGAGGGTTGGAGAGCTCGGAACACACTGACGTTCAGTCAGATGTTCAGATTTTGAGGGATTTCGTAGATAGTCTGAGAATGTCTAAGACCATCTAAGACCCTCTAAGACCCTCTGCAGATTTGAGACCTATTGCTGAGCACCGATCATTATGATCCTTGCACTGGGTTTGGTATCCATGTGTTTCTTCCATATTTTAAGAATCGCATGTAAATCGAAATGAGAAACGATGGATGTTCTTCTAAAGCAACCGAATATCCGGTTTGGAACTGGAGGTGGCACTACGAAACTTGTCACAACACCTCCATGGGTTTCATTAGATGCCCCGTTGGATTGTTCTATCAGCTGCCGCTTTTATGTCCGCTTGTCCCAGGTCCAAAGTTTGGCAAACTTCGGTGGTGAGGCATTGGGGGAAAAGATGGGAAAAGTCATCCCTGGACAGGGTCTTTAATTTTTTTGTCTAGCCTTAAAAGCCCTGGTTTTGGTATTGCTTGAATATTTTCTGATCCTAAATTAAGATGTTGAGGAAGTTGGTGGGAAATGTCTCAATGGAGTCAATGCTTCGAGGCTTCCAGGCTTCATGGGAAATGTCTCAACATATTGATGGGAATCGGATGGAATGGTGGTATTTGGCTCTCACAAACCCTAGATTTGGCATGATTTGGTGAATCTTCTCCCAGATCTTGGCTTTTTGGGATGGTCTATAGCCATGTCAAGACCATCCACAGGTGACCATTTTGGTCCTTTTTCGCTGCTTATTGCAGGACATGCCCCCTTGGTGGCAAGGGTTTTTTGGTCATAGCACCATTCATAATATTCCAATTAAAGATCCAATGGAATAGAAATGGTGACTCATTCCAGTCATGGGGTAACCAGTCATAGAATAGGGTAATTATTCGAGTTACACCACAAACTGTTTTGTAGTGATATTTCATAGTCCAGCCAAAAAAATTGCTGGTTGGGCCTCCCCAAACATGATTTCAGGAAACACCCAGAAATAGTATTTCTCCGACAAATTAGATTTGACGCATTGGGAAAGGTCAGACAGACAAGGCGTGAATAGATTGTACATATTCAACAATATGCATATATAATATATGTACTGGTATATACATGTAAGTATACATATATTGGATAATGTAACAAGATAATGTGGTCTGCTGCTCTTTAATTGCTTGAATTCCTTGTGTGAGTCACTACCACTCGTAATTCGGACTAGGATGGACTGGTTTTTTCTGTTCCAGGGGAGGCAAGACACCTCAAGGTTTCGGGGCAATTGCTTTTCCTGGCGATTTCTGGGTTTGAAATAGTTAAAACATGTCAGATTCAAGCCCACACATGTATGAACATGTGGCTTCAACCATTTTTCAACCCAACAATTGATCCACCCGCTTGGGGTAGTCATTTTTTACCTGCTGAATTTCAATTGCCTTGGCCACCCTGAGTTTCCGTTTCACCACCCGTTAGCCCCAAAGGTTAGATGATATGGGCTGGGTGGAAGCTCGGCAGACCCCCAGCCGCCGAAGCAGTATGAAGCGGAACCTGCGAAACTGGTTCTTCGAGCAACTTGGTGAAAGAATGCAGAGGGGTTGACCCTGGCTGGGGTTGACAATTGGGCCAGTTCTGTTTGGAAAATCAAATTAGCCAACAAGGAGCCACATGTTCTTGTCATGTTCTGTAATGTTGGCTCTTGATAAGTAGCTAGGTTCGCTATTGTGCCAAAAATTGCCCAAATTATTCTGAACCCATGCATTGTTTGGCGTTCGCTATTGTGGCAAGAAATCTTGGGGGGCATTTTTTTGTCCAAAAAAATGTTTGTGAAAAAAAAACTGCATGTTTTTTTTCTGAAAAAATATTGCTTGTCTCCCTGTCCCAAAAGAATCAGACCGCTTATTAAAACCTTATTAAAGAGCAGTTTTCCCACAAATTTCAAAAGGCACTGGGCCATGAGAGGGTCCAGTTCACTTTAGTAGGTTTGTTCTCAGGGTTCACAATTGCAGCAAACTTTTCCAGAGCTGATCCTGATCCTGATCCTGATCCTGATCCTGTCTCTCTTCCTCTTCCTTTTCCTTTTTCCCTTTCTCTTCCTCTTCCTCTCTCTCTCTCTCTTTCTCTTTCTCTTTCTCTTTCTCTTTCTCTCTTTCCCTTTCTCTTTCTCTTTCTCTTTTTCTTTCTCTTATTTCACTTTGAATAAAAAACTTAAGGTGGAAAAGGTAACGCAATCAACATGCTGAATCCCACTCACTACAAGGTACTACAAGTACTACCTTTAAGGTACTACAAGTACTAAAGTACTACAAATATCACAAGTTCATCGGCAAAAAGTGTTAATTAGATTTCAACTGTAGCCAAACTGAAATCCTTACTTAAGTGCAGATTTTTTTTCTGGGGAACAGTTTTTTGGCGCACAACTTTAAAGAGAGTATAGGTATTGTTTGGGGGAGGGGGAGAGGGGGGCCTGTACACACTAATCAGGATCCAACATTATCTTAAATCAATGTCCAATCACTATTTGAGCTATATTAGCATATGTTGATCAACATTTGAGGCTCTGGAGTGGCCCTTCCGGTTTTTCGCATCGAAAGGTCGAGTCTAGGGCATGTCCATGGGTTGGATCTATCGGATGGATCCAAAACTGGTAGGAACAAAATCCAATTGAACATGAAAATGCCTTGGGTTAAGAAAAGTGGCTTTCCATCAATGGGCCTACCCCCATTCATCATCCATGGATGGATTTTCCCATCAATTTTCCCATCAAGAACCATCCATGAATTTAATGGGTACCCCCATAGGAAACCCCCATGGGGATGTGTTTTCCGAAGCTATGCCATGCCTTCGAGACGAGCGTCTTGCTGAAGATCTCCGGAGCTTTCCCTAGGGGATCCATCTAGAAATGGATGATTTGAAATAGGGCTAGGCATATTTTTGACGAAAAAACACATATGAACATTTGATGGATGTGATGAGAACAGATAACAGAAGATCTAGACAAAATCATAGATTATCATCGATTCAAAAACTCCCAGATGATAGTGATCATGACATATCACATATCATGACATATCAGTAGAAACACACCACAGATCAGTAATGATGAACATTGATTCCCGAGCAGTTTGGTGCAACAACATTTGGTCCAGCGACAGGATGATCCTGTGGCTACAAGGGAATGCCGCACTGCCCTTTTCCAGTGCCAATTCCTCAAACTTTGGTTGGATCCATTTATGTCCACAATATTCATCAATACTCCGGAATATTAGATGATTGCACAAACATTATACATCTTATTAGATATTCTCTATGCGTTGATGTAGCCCAATGGCCATTCTGAAATCCCTCGAGATCGTCACCCTGAGGTCCTGGTATTGCTTCGTTCAGAAGTTTTTCCCTCGATCGAGAACCTAAACGAACCCTAAAACCCACCTTTCTAGTGGGAAAACCCACCTAAATCTAGTGGGAAAACAAATTTGGTCCATTGTTCCCTGTAGATTTGCCCTGAAGGGAGTCCCTAAACAACTTGGACTCAGGTCCTTACTGCCCTCAGCGCAAGACTATGCGCACGCGCGACAGGAGGTCTTAAAGGTGCGGGTTTTCACAGGATTTGTTGTGGATTGATATAGGATAATACTGGGATCATCATGAATAACCATCCCAAATAGTGGTCTATTATTATAAACCATGAATAACCATGGGATAATTATAATATAAACCATCCCAAATAGTGGTCTATTATTTGAATATAGACCGCCAAGTTGGGATGATCTAGAATGACCCCCAAGTTCGCTTGGTGAAGATGCTTTCTGGCATTGGGTTTACCATATTCATCTGGTAATTATCACTTGGCGGATTTTAATTGGCAAATGAAGAATGGATAACAGTGGATAACACTGGTTTATCTGGTAATTTGCATGATTATAATTTATTTTTGTTGCCAAATGCAGTGTTCCATCTGGTAATTCAACATAACTGTGGACAAGTTGGACAATCACCATGTTTATCCATTTTCAATAGACAACTCATCTATCATTTGGATGATCAAATAATCATTAACGATTACAATCCCTTCCCCCAATGCTAAACACTATGGAGCTTTTAATATCAATGGGGCCATGTGATATCGTGATACCCAACGGGATCATGTTGGATCCTAGGAGCCCAAGGGCCCAAGGGCCGCATCCCAAAAGCCTTCACCCAAAACCATCAAGTGTGGGGTGCCCCCAATAAATGCAGCACATAACCATATTATCCTGTTCCCTAACCAAGCTGGTTCTTCGTTTTCTCGGAGAATCCGATTATCCCAATGATTTTTGCCCAATCAGCGACTTTTTCATCGGCTCTACCCTCTGGTAATTTAACATAGCTATTGAAAGTGGCAATTTTTCATGGGAAAATCCACTATTTCTATGGCCATTTTCAATAGCTATTTTGACATAACCAGAGGGTAATTCCTACAACCTGTTGGTCACGCGAAGGTTTCAGGCATGGTATGACCATCTGCCATGGGACTCCCAATGGATGAACATGATGAACGACCCCAAAGAACCGATCAACATTGATCAGAAATATTCATCATTATCCCACTAATAGTTTACATTAATCCATATTTGTTGTTTCATATCCTACTACATATTATGTATATATATATATTATGTATATATATATATGTATATATATATATATTATATGTGTATATTATATATATATATTATATGTATCCCACTATTGCATTGGCTTTACAGGATGATGATCCACGGATGATCCGATGATCCACGGATGATCCCAAGCAACAGCGCAGTGTGTTGCCAGGCCCGCATTGATCAAGCAAAGCCTGATGGTCTCGCTGAGGTTGAGGCCGCAGCTGTGTTGCATGTGATCAACTCTCTGTATGTATTGTATATGTATGTAATGTACTGTAATGTAATGAAATGTAATGTAATGTTATGTTATGTTATGTAATGTTATGTTATGTTATGTATGTGTATATGCATATGCATAATAATATGTATATGTATAATGTATAATGTATAATGTATAATGTATAATGTATAATGTATAATGTATAATGTATAATGTATAATGTATAATGTATAATGTATAATGTATAATGTATATGTATATGCATGTATATATATACACATAGTGTATAAGTCACACCATTGGTCATGTGTATACTATGTAGTGTTTACATCGCATGATGATCATGACTGGCCGGCACTGCCCTCAAACAGCGTCATAGTCAACTAAAACATAATGATCATGGCAATCTGGCAATCTGATGATTCTCAATACTTTGGTAATCTAATAGGGCTTGGGAAAATGGCCCGTTTGTAGATAGTTTACTGTACCCATGTAGAATTAAATGGTGCTTTTCCACAGCTATGTTAGCTACCACAGGGCAATTTGTTGACTTGAATGGTTGGTTACCTTTCGGTAGTCAAAGATGGCTGGCTGGGAACCTATATATAAATGGATGTGTGAAGGGGAAAAACCCTGCAAAATCATGGGAACATGCAGGTTTTATATAATTGGAAAACATGGAAAAACAGCGTTAAGATCGTGGAAAAACAAAGCTTTTTAATATGTGTTAATGAAAAATCATCGAACTACCCCAACTACCCTCTATAACTATTTAACATAGCTATGGAAAATGGCCCAAGTATAGATCATTCATGATGGTAAAACAATAATAGACCATCCCCAATTTCACCATCAATAGGTGGTATAATTAAACCATTCTCAGGAAAATGGGTGGTAAATATGGCATTGTTTTTACCCCCATTAATGATGATTTACCTGTTCAAAATGGTGATCAGAGGCTACCTCTGACGCTCTCCCAGGAGGAGGAAGCACCGGCCGCTGGACCGCTGCCGGACGATGCGGACGCGGACGACGCGGACGCGTCGCCTGTGTCGCCTGTGCCGACCATTCGAGTGGTGAGCGAAGATGAGCCGAGACCCGAGGAGAGATGGGCGCTGGGGTCGATGCTTTAAGCATGGTTATGGCATGTTATGGCCCTTTTAGTAGTATTTTACCAGTTATTTTTATTATGGGTATAATTTAATATTATGTATAATATATATATAATATGTAATATTATATATAAATATGGGGTGATCATTCCATGTTTGTGGGCTCAGAACTGACTTATAACTTATAGCTGTTTAATGTAGGAAAGCCAATAATGTTAACCACACAAAATTGATGGTTATACCAGCCATCAAGATGGTAAATTTTGGCCTCCCCCACCTTGCGCGTTCCGGGTATGAGGTTGACACATGTTTGTTTAAGCATGTTTTGGTGTGCGAGTATCTAGTGGATACTATTGGTATATAGCGATCAATCATGTTTTGTTGTGCGAAAACAGAAACATGTTCCAATGAGTTGTCGTTTCCGAGTTTTGGACATTTTCTTCGAAGGAACTGCTGTTTTCGCAGAAATCATAAAACGTCCCGTTTGATGACTCGAGGCTAAGTTGGTCGCCCCTAAGTTGTTTTTTTTGGAGTAACCAGGGTTTGGGGTGATGGATAACTCCAGTCAGATGAATAAACTCTATGAAAATCACTCTATTTTTATAGTTAACCATAGAATTACCATTGATTGTATGAATGGATAACTCCAGTTGATGGATAAGAATCCAACTTCTGGCAGCATCTTGTAGATCCCAGGAGTCAGCAGTGCAGGCTCAGGAGGTTGTGCCGGAAACCACGGTTGTCGAGCCAGAAGTGGAAGAGAAAGCAGAGCTTGAAGCGGAGGTACCATCTGGAGCTGGGTATCTGCTAGAGTTGAAAGTGACTTGAAATGTTCTCGGGCGTCGCAAGCTGTTTGGATTTTTTTTAGGTCATCGGCTACTTTTTGGTTTGTTTCAGGAGCCATGCTCCTAAAATTTGCTGTTTTAAAACTGATTTCTATTCTATGTGTTTGGACGAAATCGAAAACCATTTGGATAGAAAAGTGGCCGCAATTGAATAATTAGACTTGAGTTCCTGTACTGTTTCAAAGGGTTCAATTTGGTTCTTGAAATCAATTTGGTGACCACAAGCTCAAAGCACTGATAACATCTGATAACTCTGAAAGTACATGATGTGCAAAGACGTGCCTCGTCCGGACTCAGATTCTTGCTTGGGGAAATAGATGAATCATGCCAGGGTAAAGGGGGTTCAAGCCAAGAGTGCTTCCGAAAAATCTGCCCCGGTGTTCACTTCGTTTTCCAGGGGGAAGTGACCGAATTTCCGGATCTTCACATGAATGAGAAGAACGAGCTCTATGCACACACCTTTGTGGTACAGAAAGGTCACCTGGATGCGAAAGTTCAGTAATGGGGCACTTGGAAAAGATCTGAGATCATGAAAGGTTGGGTTTGTATAGGTTATTTCGTATGGCTGTGCATTACAATACCTTATCTTGGTGGTGTCATCCTCGTTTGGTCTCGATAGTTTTTTGAGAAGACTCTCTCGTTTGGGACTCGGTCTCATTGTTTGTGTGGGAAGGCTGTCTTCATGATATCTATAGCTGCTGCATCCAAAAAAATATCCATCGGGTGCATTATCGTACATTCTCCAGACTCCAGCATAGAAAACTATCCCAAGTACATAGATGGTGACTGTGCAATCCTTTCAGGGCTACAGTGAGCGCCAGCATCGTACTCCATCTCCAGACGCATGGCTCAGGTGAGAATTTGCTGTGCCAGTTGATGGAGCCTGAGGCACGGAAAGCGGCCAGCCTCACTGGGATCGGGTAAAGTTGTGGCGTGTTTTCTGAAGGGAGATTTTGAACCGTTCAACACATCTGCCAGGCAGGGGATCTTCCATTTCCCCTTCGGGAAAAAGACCGAAGTTCTTAGTTCCAGCAACTTCCCAAGTGTCCAAGAAGGGGAGACGAGACAGCTCTTTGAAGGACCCCCAAGTCCCCAAGGTCAGGATGCGTCCAACTTCTTGCAAATCTCACAGTCTTTGTCGGTCAAATCCGATTTTGGGGCTGTTGTACTCATCATAACTCCCTATTGTTTGCGCCAACATGCAAAATCAGCCTAAGCAGGCTTTGCTTTTGCATGGATCCAAACACTGACTGAGAAGGTATTTAACAATTTAACCCCCTAAATCATACCTCAAGTACTTCCTAAGAAGGTACTTGGATCCATCGGGCTTATATATATATTATATATTGGTGGATTTGTTTGTTTGTTTGTTTTTTTAATGGGTTTGTCTGAAAACGGAGTAACCCCGAAATCTACTGCTTAATCATTGCTTTCCCCAATTAAAATGGCCACAAGTTATGGGGGTGAATCCCCCATTTTCGGACACACACACAAATATCATTCGAAGATGAAGATCCCCTGATACAAAATGGCGTCAAGTCCAATTGTTGATGTTGATGCTTCAATGGCGTAAATACCCCATGCCTTTATCAAGTTCTCCACCTTCCTACAGGTGATGTGCCTCCTGCCGCAGCTGAGTGATGTGTTCTTCAAGCTATTTGAGGCGGGATCGGAGCTGGATTTGTGTAGGAAAATGGGAAATCATCTATCAATCAGCCAAAAAAAGAGATCACTATGCATTATGTTATCATAGTTTATCAAACCTGATTGAGGTTCTTCACTTTTTCAAGCCTCAAAGTTAGATGCAGACAAGAGGAAATCCGATTCGAAGATCGTGGTGAATTTAAAGCGTTCTGCATCTTTGGGGGCTGTACCCTTGATTTGTGTCAAGGTTGTGTGAAGGATCATTTCATAACAATCACCAACCTCCTCCTCCTCATCATCATCATCATCCTCCTCATCCTCATCCTCCTCCTCCTCGTCATCATCAGTATCATCACCATCATCATCAATAGCGTAAGAATTCTAATCATCACCGTCATACTAATAATGATTATTATTACTATTAATCATCAGCAGCAGCAGCAGCAGCAGCACCATCACCACCAGCACCGCTGCCAGTGTGGCCACGGCGCATTTGCTCCGTTCCAGGCATATGCCGATCTTCCCATGCCTGATGGTAGCGGCAGCATGAGTCTGAAAGGACTCCGGTGACTCCGTGTGTGGGATAGATAAAAATAGGAACTGGTCTGAAAATGGGGGATTAACCCGCGAAAATGACATGCAATTCACAGGGAAAATAATGAATAAGCATTGGAATTTGGGGTGTTCCCCTAAATTGCAAACATACAGAAGAATGGGGACTGCAATTCCAATAAGTTTCGATTGAGCAGTGGCTGCTACATCCCTGGTGGTTGATGACTATACAGGGAGTTCTTAAAAAATATTGGGGAGAATCACACTCCTTTGTTGGAAATCATATCAAACAACCAGAGAAATCAGAGAAAAGGGACGACAGAGGGTTTTGAACACTTCAATTGTATAAGATTGTATAAGTATAGGAAGGCCCCCCCAGTGATGTTTGTTGGTTTATAAATCCATCTAACCGTAGAAATATCCACCAGGACCACCAAAAACCCTTGGCGGCCCTTTTTATTTTTTTACCAACTTATCCCAGTTCTTTGGTGTTTCGCCTCTTTGTGGGATAATGCAAAGGTCAAGTTTTTCCACCATAGAAATCACCAGCGACATCCGCAGAAAATCTGGCGGAAGATTTCATGGATGAGATGCCGGGTGTCCTCGCTTTCCATCCAATGCAGTAGTGTTTTTTTTCATAGTGAAATGTCTGAGAAATATCCGTTCATTACTTATGGATCATGGTAAAATTTGGAAACATCTGCTTATATCTACTTCATCTCATGGCAATTGGAAACCCCTAAACTAAATGGAGGTTTTATTTGGAAAGTCATCTTTAAATCATCTATAAAATTATAAATAAGGGATTTTCCATTGCCACCTTTGATTACCAGAGGGAAGGAGGGTACTTTTCTCAATATTAATTCTCCCATTAAGTATCCAATATTGTATCAATGATTCACCATTATTAATTATTAATCAACATGTTCCCACTAAACCCCATATATAGTTACATCAGTTACAGCCCTATTAAACAATTATCTACCACTATTTTCCCAATGTTTGTTGGTTAAATCTCACAATTATTCATCCCCTTAATCACCAAAAAACATCATGGTGACCAGCGACGCAGAGAGGACTGCTGCGTTGCTGCAGCGACTTCGAACTTTTTCCGGCCACTTGGAGAAGCACCAGTGGATGAGGGTTAAACTCCATGAGTTTGAATAGGTAGGTTGGTCGAAATAACCAGGTTTACTACGGTGTTTACTATGGTGCTTACTATGGTTTACAATGGCTTATCATGGTTTACAATGGCTTATCATGGTTTACTGTCATTTACTATGGTTTACCATGATTTATGTATTAATTACTATGATATACTCGGGCTTACTTTGGTTTATACTCGTTTGCTATGGTTTACGATTGTTTATCATGGTTTGCCATGGTTTACCATGGTTTTCTATGGTTTACCGTGGGTTACTATGGTTTACCGTGGGTTACTATGGTTTACCGTGGGTTACTATGGTTTAGCATGGTTTACTGCAGTTTACAGCGGTTTACTATGGTTTACCAAGGTTTGCTATGGTATACTATGGTTTACTGTGGGTTTCTATGGGTTTGCCATGGTTTACTATGGTTTACTATGGTTTACAGACGCTTACGTTGTAGATACATCCATATATCCATATTCAGATGCGTGTGTAGACATACCCATAATTATTATCATATTTATTAGGCCGCATGGTACGATGATACGACATACAGATATCCTTTTGCCTAGAATGGGTATGAAAATGTGAGCCGTCGAGCAGGTGCCTGTTTTTGCCTCGAGGGTTTTGGAGATCATGGATGGAAGCTATTGACACCCAGGTGTTTTCAAACAAGACCAGGTGTCAATTTCCAAGAAAACAAAAAAACAAAAAAACAAGTTACCCTCTGGTTATGACTAACATAGCCATGGTTATCTGTTGTTTGGTGTTTCACATCCAAAGTTCCAAGTTCTCAAGTCACCCATCACCGAAGTCCATTGCCAGCAGCAAAACTCCACGGCTTAAGAGCCAGGATCGGGTCGACTACAAGACCGTCCTGTGGATATATAACTTTGCAGAAGGCTGTAGCGAAGTGGAGACACCCTCCGAGCAGCCCAAAAGCAAGCCGCAACTCGGTGTTTTCAGGCTGAGATATGGCGAAAATGGCATGGAGTTAGCTCAATTTGATATCATTGAAGAATTTCAAAGGGGAAAATTATGGGGATTTACCAAAATCCTTTGATAATTTCAGGGACCCCAGTGTCCAACAAACCCAAATGGTGCGAAGATGTCTGAGAAAGCACAGGCTGTGTCTCCCAGGGATTCGAAGCTGTGAACATGCTCAGGGTCTCCATGGGTCTTCAAATTCACTGGTGGATTCCCAGTGGTTGAAGAGATGATTAAAAGGAAACCGGCCAAGAACATACAAAAGCATCTAGTTGGTGGTTTGGAACAGTTTTTTTGCCATATATTAATATATATTACAGTATATTGGGAATAATTATCCCAACTGACGAACTCATATTTTTTCAGAGAGGTTGAAACCACCAACCAGGCATGGATGGAAAGCCCCTGAAGTGTTCTGCAATTGAAGGTGACGGTTGTTGGTGTGTTTTGTTCCAGGTTGTTGAAATTAACACATCCTCTTTTCGCCACCCATCCCCAATCTTCGCCCAAGGGATTCCCACCATGGTCAGACCGAGTCAGTTCTGGTCATGTTCATCCCATTTGGTTTTATCAGTCTCATCATATGCAGTATATAAGTCTGAACACAGCTATCAAATTAGTATCACATTATAGTTATCAAATACTACATGGGGAACTAATTTGAATATGGTTTCCCCATACTTCTATGGTAGTATCATGTTAAACCGGGAACCACTCATTTATGACATTGAATCATAAAGAAGTAACATCAAGTAACTATGAACACTTATGTCTAATAGTATGATATAGTATAACTATACATATTTAGACAGTATATCATTACTTATAATATACTATATTATGCTAGAGTAATACAATAAGTATACTATAACTATCTATAATACGTTATACTATATTTAGACAGTATAGTTGTTATACATAGTTATACTATATATATATGGGTAAATTATAACGACCTCACTGCGACCTCACTGGAATTATAGTTAATAAGGGGAATCGGGTGGGCAGGGACCGCAAGAAGTTGGTGGCCTTAATTCAGGTTTGTGAAATATTATAATTTACCCATATATATGAACACTATATATATCCCAGTGTGTAAGCGAACATAGTTATATAATGTTATATATCCCAGTTATACTATATATAATATATATCCCATGTTATACATAGTTATATATGAACACTTATGTCTCAACATGTCTAATCCCAGTGTGCGAGCGCCTTTGGCGGCTTTGGCTCCCCGACGAACCAAGGCCGCCGAGTCGGGGCCGGGATGGCTCCAAGAGGAGCGAGAGGAGATCCAATAAGCTGCTCAACAGGTGGAGCGAAAAACCGGGAGATCTCCATCGCTCCATGGGATTTGAAGCATCAATTTAATGGGATTTCCATAGGGATTTCCATGGGGAATTTTTCATCATCATCGAAAGAATGGGGTGGTTGGAAAACCGACACCGGAAAGCATGGTTTTCCCCATGAAATATGCCCTTAAACCAATTCAATGAACCATCCAGTAAATTCACCGTTGGTCCCTGAAAATCACCAAGTTGAACAGGTGGAAACGAATCGGGGATGGGTTAAAACCTATGATTTCCATATGACTACCCTCTGTGTCCCAGGGTTTTTGACTGGCCTTTTTTTGTTCATAGAATGGGGGATCCCCAATAGCTGGATGGTTTTTCAAATGGAACATCCTCTTCAAATGCGATGTTTTGGGAGTACCCCATTTTTGGAAGAGAGACTAGCGTCACCAGCGTTGGAAAAAAACGACAAAACCAAATTCTTGAGACCAATATTTGGCACTTCCAATAAAATGCATAAGATCGGCATTCCTACAACGATTATTTTCTGATAAAGCCTTCTTCACAATCTGTGTAGCCTTGGCCACCCCACACTGAACTATATTTCCAACATATAAAGTAGTATCGAGGTAAATCCCCAGAATTGAGAGAATTGAGGTCTCAATGATTTATTAGGCAATGAGATGGACACCAAGTGCCAAATTAGGCATTTTCACATATGCCCAAAAACCCAACGCTCACAGCGCTCTTTTCTGCTCAGGAAACCTCCTATGTGTTTTTCATAGAATTGAAAATGACATGGTAATGCATGTGAGTAATTACTTGTTTAATGGATTTATACAGCCATTTACACAATTATGATATACATTGATATGCTATAGAAGTATGAGTTTTCAAGGTGTTCCATTTGGGAATATCATCTAAAGGGTAGAATTGTTGTTTAGCCAGTGGAGGATCGGTGAGTTTTTCGGTGGGGTCATGTGGTCTAGTGTTCTGTTTGGATCAGCCAGCTCCACTCATGATGTGACATGGGAATTAACACAGTTTAAGATAAATCCCAGTTTAATCTCAGTAGATCAATTAATCCCATGTTAAACTGTGTTAATCTCATGGGAATTATGACTTTTTAATCTGAGAAATGGAGATTTCTATGGGGATCCAAGGGATTGATGCCAAATACTCCTGTACTTTGCGGTCCATTTTGGAAGCCTCTTCAGGGTTAGTGTGACCATGTTCACAGTAAAAATACGCAACTGAATGTTTCCTGCAGCTTAAGAGGTAACATTTTCATGTGCAAGTTTCGAGGGACAGGGGGGAATGTTGAGGTGGTTTGGTCTGATGCGTTGATTTGAGGGAAGATTTGGATGGAGTCCCTCTTTGGATGGAGGTTCCTGCAATGGCAATTGAAACCAGTGGATAACCAGGGGCACCAGTGGATGGCACCACATTTGCACAGTGCACAATCAACATGTAATGTTAGGTTAGTTGATAGCTGCAACCACTGCGCATCCCCCTTTTTTGAGCACTGTGTGCCAGTTCGATGTGCATTTTGGGATGATTTGGAATGGGTCATTAGTTGGGGTCTATGTTCATCATTACCCTTTGGTAATCAAACATGGCCGTTGAACACACACACACACATATATATATATATATATATATACACATACATATAAATGGGTGTTTGATGGAAATTATCATTCATTTTCATGGAAAATTCATCAAAAATCCAGCCCCAGTCATAGGATTGTCCAGTCATGTAGCTGACTCCCAGGGGAAGTGGCCGGATGAAGCGGAGCCTCCTGAAGGCTAGCTCCAAACAGATGGAGAAAGGAGCCCAGACGGGACGGGACGGTCATTTTTAGAGATATTTTTCGAGTGGGTTTAGAAATTATATATATATATATGAGTAATGTCTAGAGATGTTGCGAAAAGCAGGTGTGGGATCCATAGCCTATCCATATCTCCAAATATGCCCGAATGAAACCATGGTTTAATCAGGGGGATTTCTTCATTTCGGCGGGGTGTGAATCATATTCGGGGCCTTGGATTCACCAGGTTTCTGGTGGGAAGAGCTGGGATAGAGCTGGGTGGTCATTCCCATCTCTGACCCAAGGTTTTGGCTGGTTTTTGTGTTGAGTCAGGAGACACCTCGACATGTATTCTTTACCATGGCCGCTTGGTTGCAGTTGACTTTCAGGATGTCATGGATCTTTCAGGACTTGATCAGCCCTACTTGAGACAGACTGAATCAAACTACAGTAGCACTTCATTGTCACCAGCTTAACCTAGATTCAACTTTCGGACGTTTATCTTTATGTTGCCAACTCTTTGTAATTTGAGCACCATGCCCCTGTGTGTAATAGATGCAATGCTTGCAACATGTACAAGCCTTTGTTGTGTATTCAAAGTCCATCTCCCATAGTCAACATAGGTTTCCTGTGGCTCCTTTTGGTACTGCATGCGAGGTTTCAGATGACCATGAAATAAGGATTCCCCAGAGGTTTTGTTTGGTATCAGGTGGGTCATGCCTGACCATAACAACACGGTTAGAATCACAGCATGATAAGATGGCAACTATGTTGCCTATGCGCCCATCCTTTTTTGCTCATTGTTCATTGGTCATGATCACCCACTAGCGTGCTATAACGTTAGTGTAATATTTCTTCATATGCGTTGTTGGTTTGAAAGACCCCATTTGCCGGATGAAAATCATCGGGTAGATATTAAACCTTTGGTCAATACCGAAACTGATCAGATTTTTTTGGGGATCTCCATGGCAATTTTCAGATTGACCCTGGTTTTCCCAAGTTGCCCCATGATTTTCATGGTTTTTCCTAAGTTATCCCATGTTTTTCCATGTATTTCTAAGTTGTCCCATGATTTTCACGTTTTTCTCCTACAGTAAGTTTTCCTATGTTTTTCATGTTTTTTCCTAAGTTATCCTATGATTTTCATGGTTTTTTCCTAAGTTTTCACGGTCTTCCCAGCATTTTTCCGGTGGCCCCAGGCAAGTGGATCAAGGAGCACCTCATTTGGATGACCAAAACCCCTCAGGAGATGTCAGCCTCGGAGCCACCCAGCTGGTGATGGTAGGGAGGGACTTGGAATGTTCGTTGAACCAACCATTCACTATCTATTATAATATATATATATCACTATCTAATGTTAGTTGTTTAATATTAATTATACTGTAGTGATAATTAATTGTAATAAACTATAGTCCAAATTCTTCATGGAATTTAGGTGGCTACCTGGTTATCTATGATATCTATGATATATCTATTATGGTTCTCTATAGATAATCATGGCTAACCAACCAAATTCAACCAATGGGACAATCATAGGATTTTTGTCATGGATGAAGCTTTGGAGAACCTTGGGATAACCTTGGGAGTTGCATGGATCTATGAACAGGATTTGAATTGTTTCATTGAGGAGCCAACCATCAACCCCAGTACCGACTCGTGGGTTGAATCAATAAGTAGTAAATCATCCTCGATGCTAATGGATTTTAATGAAATATTGATGAACCATCAACCATCAATCTGATTAAAGCTGATTAACCTTAAGATTGAAGAGTTTTTTCATTGTATGGTAATGGAATTTGTTGGTTGAAACCATAAAAAAAACATTTCACCATGAATCTGGGTTAAATCAGAGTGACGAAACTGTGATCTCCAGCGGAGTCATTCTTATACGGGAACTTGTCAGGTGAACTATTGTAATTTACCAAGAGCAGTGGGGGATTGAATGGAATACCAATGGGATAATGGTTGCTAAGAATGGGATACCCTCTGGTAAACTAACATAGCTATTGAAAATGGCCACATATCGTGGATTTTCCCATTAAAAATGGTGATTTTCCATAGTTATGTTAGTTTACGAGAGGGTAGATCCCTGATTCCCTGTTTGCAAAGATGATTTGCTATTGCTTTTCACTGTTTAGGAAATCTTTTGGGGACACTGTAACTCGGTTTTTTGGAGCAAATCCAAGCGATTGGTAGATTCAAATGGTCAGGATCATTTGTAGGGGTGAAACGGTGAAACGCTATCATTTATAGACGATTTATAGGGTGATGTAATCCAGGCATATGGAGATAAATTTGATTAATGATAATTGGTGATGGTTGGTTGATTCTTCCATGGATTTGATGGGGATATGAGTCACCATCATTTTGTTTCCAGGTTTTCAGCATTAGACATATGTCACTGAGAAATGATGGTTGGCGATTATTGGTGTTCTCATCGCCCCAATATTTGGTATACCCTCTGGTAAACATACAAGAAGCTATGGAAAATCACCACTGTTATATAGGTGTATAAATCAACCATTAATGGCCATCTGCAATAGCTATGTTAGTTTACCAGAGGGTTAATCGGGTTTTGTGTTGGCCGGTATTTGATACTAACAGTAAGTGATTAGGTTCTTATGTGTTTTACCCCAAGAAACACCATGATGATTTCAGTTGAAACTACCAGCCACCCCAAATGGTCAGGTGTCCGTAACGGTCAACTGTAGCTTAGTGGTGTGTCAGTGGTGGGTCATTGGTGGGTTAATGCGGGTGTGAATGGTGGGTGAATGATGGCTTCATGGTGTGTGGCTAGACGTTGGTATTTAAAGTATATATCCCTGTGTACATTTCCACTATGAAATGGCTTGACCCATGTTCCATTCCAGGGGCATTTTTCTAACAAAAGGATGCATTTTGTAAGGACATGTTTCTGGTCAACCATGCCATTTTGT
>Ga0126342_10008793_pt1 | contig 18091 bp, 20 predicted proteins | sample Cyp1metagenome_FD_92528 | JGI IMG/M metagenome (GOLD analysis project Ga0126342, IMG submission 92528) | Coral microbial communities from Lord Howe Island, Old Settlement Bay, Australia - Cyphastrea 1 metagenome | ecosystem: Host-associated > Invertebrates > Cnidaria > Coral ... | reverse complement strand
TTGTGACACATCCAAAGCAAACCTGAGGAGAGCAGGTGAAACAGACTGAACTTTGGTAGGTGGTTGAAAAAGAGCTGTGCGCGGAAGACGTGGTGAGTTCTTCATATGTCACTTTGAGATGTAAATATATATATATATACACACACCAGTTTATACGGTACTCAACATGTCAACCCGCCAGTCGCCTCAGGTTATGAGGCGCAGGCGGCCAGCTATGCCCAGCTGGGCCTTCGCGTGGTGGTGAAGGTTTCGGGCTACGCCACCCACCGTGTCCAGTTGCAGGATCCCACTGAGTGGTGGCCCTGGCTGCGCGCCAAGTACGCCCCCTTTGTCAACGAAGGCGGTCAGCGCTCGGGGAAGTACCAGAAGTGCGGGATACTGGATTTGGGTCTTCAAAAATGAGGGGAATTTAATCTGGCAAGTTTCATGTGGGAAAAACGATCAACCATAATATTTTGAGATGCCATATTGTTCTGAAACAGCTAACAGAGCATGGTTTAACACACTCTGTTCTTCAGTTTGTGAAGTGATCTTGCAGCTGGATTTGCACTGGACGGCTGTATTTGTTTTGCCGTCTTACTATTCTTTACACAGCCGGGGATAGCTAGTGGTAGTGGCATGTTTAGTGGCCTGCCTTGGAGGCGTTTTGGTGGGTCTCTTGTGGCAGCTTCCGCCATCTTTCACCTGCACTGATGAGAACTGCCAGCGTTTGGAGACTTTGGGCGAGCTCCTGCGTTCAAAATCTCAAACGGAGCCCTGGTTGGAGCTGAGATGCTCGGCTTATGGATCAACTTCTTGGAGGGGGGGACAACTGGGAAGTCAACGGATGTCAAATGTCATGGAATGGTGATGGTAGCAACTTCGGATAAGGTTTGGAGTGATGGAGTAGATAACATCTATATATATTGACATTGTTCAGTGGCCACATTGGTGGCATAGGCAGATTCAAAGATTCCTTTTGGATCCATTTCCGTTGCGCCCAGCTGGGTCCCGCCCAGGACATGCTTTTGAATTTCGTCACTCCTCCTGGTTTCGCAGCCCTCGATGGCGGGAAGGCTTCAAGAAGCAGCAGTTGAGCCTGGTGAGTCTTCACTTGCTGAACGACACCTCCTGGGCTGGTGATTTGGAGTCCGGCTGGCATGGGCTGCCAGAGGTGCCAAGATCGGGATGAGAGGTTTGATGGTTCTGAAATCACCTTGGATCATCTTGGATCTAAGGGAAATATTTTTTCAGATGCTGGGCATGGGCATGTTTTTTGTCTCCTCCTCCGTTGTCCCCCTTATCGTTGCATTCTTTGATCATTTTCGCCCTGCTCCACTGAACAGCCAACAAACATGGCATGTACTCACCACACCATTTGCTCGGGAGGATTCGGCGCCGGACTTCGTGTACCTGCGCTGCTTCGGCACTCGAGGTCGAAGTATTGGAAGCTACAGCAGGGAGGAGCTGCAAGACATGTTGGCTGTGACCCAGAGATCCACCTCCTCAGTGGTGATGTTTGGTCAAGGTGACGCGCCCAAACAGGCCTTGGAAAATGCCTGGGACTTGCAGGACCTGAAAACTCCTGGAGCTTCGAGCCATGTGAACCGAAGTGATTCCAAGCTGGCTGGGAAGGTCTGCAGCGGTGTGGTGCTGCGGAAGGGACAGGATCGAACGGTTCTCTCAGTCACTCTGGAGGATTCCCAAAGCCGCACCGGATATTTGGGCTCCAGACATTCGCGGCGCCGGGGGTTGAAGCTGCGGGTTGGTGAGGTCCTGGAGCATTTGAGGGTGGAAGCGGAAGACGCTTCAGGTCGTTTGCTGTTGAGTGTTTGTGACATTGGCTCCAAAGAGAGCGCAGAAGCAGTGAAGGACAGTTGAAAGAGTTCCACTTCTCAATCTAAGGATATCTAAGGCAACTGTACCTTCGCTGTGAGTTGACCAGGTCATTTAGTGTTCTGACATGTTCCGACTTTAGTTCCGGGGTGTGACGGGTGAGGCCCAGAATGCTTTTTGATTTGATGGAGGAAGTTTAACAGAGATGCCCCTGATTGCAAAGTTCCGCGTAAATCCGCGCAATATATTATCAATATGGGAAGGCACCGAGGAGACCGAGGCTGGCAGCACTTCCCTGGGGGAATGGCATGACAATGACATGACACGATCCCATGGATCCCTGATCCCATGGCTTCACACCTGCCGCCATTCTGACCCGCGGCCATGTTTTAGCTCAGCGAACAGCGTGGAACATGGGGTGCTGGTCTTGGCAGAGTCAAAGGCTCCGGCAGATGCTGGTCATTCACCATGAATAGGGATAGACTCGGATAGACATTCACGAGATTTCATGAGCGTCCAGCAGTTTGGAGGTGGAGGTGTTGTAATGACAACCACTCGGACTCTCAAAATTCATGGCGAATGGTTTTACCCTTGGATCTGCTGCGTCCCAGTCCGGAAATTGTTGATAGCCCACAAATACCAACAGTATCCACACTGGTGAGTGTTATCCCATTTCTACAAGTGGGTTACACTGACGGATACACCGTTCTTCACCAGTTGCACTTGGTGCCGGAGGTCTAATGGAGGCCCCACCGGCAAGGCAGAGCAAGTCCCTTGGCCGCAGCGAGCAATGGAGTGTGGGAACGAGTCAAATCATTGAATAACAGGGGATTTTCTATTGCCATGTTAGAAAAAGAACAGAGGGTAGTGTGCATGTTTCCCTTGAACATTTGAACCCATTTGAACTCTATCACTGGTCACTCTAGTCTCATCCTGTACGTTTTCCATCATTTTCACTCCAAAAATCAACACGAAGGTGGGATGCACCCGCACCTGCTTCTGGCTGGGATGCAATGCCTCCAAGCCAGCCGCAGCCGCCTACTTCCGGCTGGGATGCAATGCCAAGCCAGATGCTGGGATTTATGACTTAGGACGGCTTACAATGTACTGGTATATATACGTATATATATATATATATATGTGTATATATATGTATATATATATATATATATGTATATATGTATATATTGTATACCAAGATGGCACGCAGACCTGGCAGTATTCAGCTGGAAATCAATCTAGGCAGGCCAACAGTTCAAGCTCATCAACAGAGTCTATACCATGTGGCCTGATCCTAGACTTGGTTTTCGGGAAACTTTACTGGAAAAGATATTGACTGATGGTGGGATAGAGAGATGGCTTCCTCCAAAATTCTCGCTGCAACCCCGGCGACCCGAGCGATCTGACTCGCATCCCAGGACCGCCCCTAGCGTCGACGCGCGCGCCATGGGCGTGGGGTTCTTTGACGCCTCGCAGGCAATGCAGGGCGCAGGCGACTTTGGGAATGTTGCCTTCGGCGAGGGCCAAGGCTGCCAGGGCTGCCAGGGCTTTGGCTGGGAACAGATGGCTGGTGGATTTGCATCGCAGTACCTTGGCATAGCACGGTGAGTACATGGCCAGGGGTGGATTGGAGCTATCTGGAGCAGTCCATTGTCATCATGGTTGCTGAATAGAGCAAGACTCTATAATAGACTATAGGTGCATGTAAATGTCATTGCACTTTACATAGATTGGGCACATCATGGCACATCAGATTTCAGTAGGATTCCTCCAAGACATCCCAGGCCGTCGCAGCCCGCGTCCAATCTCATGTCGGAAGTCAAGGCTGGAAGCCCTGGCGAGTGATGCCGGTTTGTTCTTTGTCGCTTAGGCCGGTTAGGTTGGTTCAATCCCATGATATCCCATGATATCCCATGATATCCCATGATTTGACACTGGTCTTAGCAATAAGAAACAAGCAGTTGGATGCAGTTGGGTTCATTTTGGGATGGGTCCATGTGAGACTAATGGTTAGCGAAGAAATTCCATCCATACTTGTACCATGTACCAAGCTTCCGGTTCACATTTCCATATGACTCCTACCATCACTTCGTTGAAAGTTGTCAATGTCAGTGCTTCCATTCGCAATGTTCAGTTAGTTCAGTTTTTGTCCCGGCTGTCCTAGACTCCCGCCTCGGATTACATGTAGGTGATCCAGATTCCTGCAAAGCAGTATCTTGGCTAAAGTTCTATTGATGGAGAGGACGAAGCTTTATGGTCACGATGTATGTGGGCCGGGTGTATAGTGGCAGCTTGTGGGGGCACCGCTGTTTGAGCTTTCCCAGTGTCAAACATGTTTGCCCCATGGGCCAGAAAGACATCGACATCTTGGAAGCATATGGGTTTGTCATGGTTTGTCTGAACATGAAGGTGCCCAAAATCCAATAGTTTTCCATGGTTTATCATCCTTTCCCAGTATAATTCGTAAACAACACATTCTTGGGGTACCCACCATTTTCGGTCAAAGACAGGGAAACACTGCATTTACAGCTGAGGAAGGGAGGCTTGATCGGGAAGAAGGGCGAAGCGATCGCTCGAATACGACAAGCCACAGGATCTGCCATCAAGATCGAACCTGGGCAGAGAGTTGGAACATGTTGGGGAACCTTTGCCAACCAGCTGTAGGTCATGAATGTCATGATATGTCATGATATGTCTGATATGTCATGATATGTCATGATATTTCATTTATGGCATTTGCGTCGTCCGTGGGAGATGGACCGATATTATATGATATTATCCGCAAACATTCCTTGTTCAGACCAGGGTTCGGCAGAAAATGGCGGAAACAATTGAAGATCGAAATCAAAAAGTGAGCCATTTTGGGGATCGCATGTTGCATTTCAGAGAGGGCGCAAATGAGCCCAAGGAACATCAAGATGGCGACTATTTGGCCACAGTCACCATCTCCGGCAACGTGGACATGGCAGAACAGCTCATCAATGAACGCCTCAGGGAGCAATTTCATCCCAGGTAGCTTGGGCTTTGGGCAGACATTTTTTCGTTGCTAATTTTGGACAGCCCATGACAATGGGGTTTCCCTTATCCACACATCATTGTTGGAAGAAAAACACTTTGGAAGGAGAACATGAACATTCCGAGTGGCTGGTGTTCCAGCTTTGAGGAACTTTGTGAGTCGCATATGGTTGGGCAGTGCCATTGGTTGTCATGAAAATGCTGGTTGGATAAGCATAAACATTTAGCAAAGCAGCAGTTGCAATAACATATTCTTCATTTTTTGATTTTGCTAAAGATGGTATATAGCTGGGACATATTTTCACTTTCCCACCTTTAAACTCGGTGTCAGGGATGAATGGGCTCAAAAAATTATTGACGTCGCAACTTGGCTGGAGGGAAAGATTGTAGCATGGGAAATTCTTGGATGCCATATTACCATGGGAGGGATTGCGAGCAACTTGGGTTGGGAGCAAAGTGGGGGCTACCAGCACAACGTACTGTAAGTCAAGGGGTTTCCAAAGATGGGAAGATTTGGCTTCTTCAAAAACAAACATGGGGTACGCAGTAATACACCAAAATGGCATAACATGGCATAAAATGGCATAAAATGGCAATGTTTAAAGAGAAAACATGAGGACATGATGATCAAAGATGGTTTTTGGGATATCTTATTTCATTATTTCAGATTTTCAGACACATCCTTTTCCTTGCCCAAGATGCTGTTGGAAGAGGTGCTGTGAACCCGAAGGGTCGCACGTGGAATGTCCAAAGGGTCGCCGGCACAGCTTGTACCTCACCAGGACATATGGCTCAAGGTTCATCAATCTAGGGGATCAATGGGGATCACAGAAGTGAACATCGGTCATTTTGAGGAACCCTTAGCATGAGACCATCTGAAATCATCCACCATGACCATCCAATTTATCGGCAGATCATTGTGAGTCTGAGACAGGCCAAAGCCTACAACATATGGGAATTGAACATCCACACCAGTTTGATGTGAGCAGGACATAGCAGGACCAAGCTTCGCCCTTCCAAGGACCCAAGCATCGTGGGTCATATCATTGGCCCCGGTGGGGCAAATCTGCGACATATCTTTGACACCACTGGGTGCAAGATCAAATTCCTCCAGGCCAGATGAAGGGAGATTTGATGGACTCGAGATGTGCGCCACAGATTTGATGAACTTTATTTTGGTTATTTTTGGAGAATAAAATTAGCTAATCAAAAAAGATACGTCCGAAAACCTAAACAACTTGACAGATTGGTTTGGATTGGTAGTTTCGCGCACAGCGGGCGGCAGAGTGGCATCGTCCGAATCTAGTTCGGGCACAGAATCTTGGATATGGATATGGTCCATAGTCCATTGCCATAATTCAAAATTGAGGCCCACACACAGTTGATCATGCTTCGCCATACAGAATTCTATCCTCTGGGAATCAAACATGGCTGGAAAACCCTCACACACATACCATCACATACCCATTTATCGATGATTTTCCCGTTTGCAATGATATATTCCAGATATGTATGCCAGATATTGACCTGTATCTACTATAACCATATATATATATTCACGATATATCTACCTACCATATGTTTAGCATCTATTTGCCATATCTATTATAAATTCGGATATTGATATATTCAAACATATATATATATATTAATATATATAATTTACGTTCACGTTTGCCCTGATACAATTACCATCCAAGTATTTATATCATCCAAATATTGCACACCAAATATGCCATCCAGTAGACATGCATATACGTATGTACACGTATTACTATATTTGCTACAACTGCGGATTTTTCGAAGGTATCTATATACCACACTATTTTTTCTCTTACACTTATAATTACAATATATATATATATATAAATAAATAGATAAATAGATAAATAAATAATTAAATAAATAGATAAATAAATAAATAAATAAATATAGATATATACACACAATATATATATATATATATACACATACATATATATACATATATACATATATATATACATACACACACACATATATATATATATATACACATACATACACATTTATACACCGTCCAGATAGAAGATTTAATACATGACTTGCCATCGTCAAGGCCATGGAGGTGGACCCTATGGCTCTTCCAGGGCGGCAGGTGGCCTGTGTGCGTGGCCCACCAGATCGGCTTCGAGAAGGTGCCTCGGTGGTGCCCGGTAGATGGAAGCTATGCAGAGACGCATAGGGGAGAAAGTTAGTGCGACTTCTTTATTGGACCCTAAGTGTGCACACAGAAGATATTCCTCTCCAAATCCACCTGGGCTTGTTCCGAAAACATCCATACCCCAACATCCCATGATTTCTCATCATTTCCGTTCCGAAAATGGCCATGAAGCAACTAAGTTGGGTATTGTACAACCCATTCCAACCCGTTTTACAAAATGTTTCACCGGGCTTTGCAGCCGTGGCTCAAGCCGGACCCCGGGAAGAGCACCCAGGGCCACCTGTGGCCATGGCGGGCGAAGACCAAGGAGCGTCTCCTGAAGCCAAGGTGAAGACCAAGGAGCCGCCGGCAGAGACCATGGATGACCTGGCCATGGAGACCAAAAGGACGGAAAAAAAAGGTGAAGGGCTGGGTTCACAATGGTTCACATGGGGTGAAACCCACAAAAAATTGGGATTGAAAGAACTAAGAAAAAGATACGGGGACTTAGCCATCCAGAATTTGGTGAATATAGATTAATTAATGGAGGGTGGGTTCCTGCTTCAATTCATTGCCACAAATGGACCTGTAATGCCGATACGCGGCCAAGAAAACATCATTTTTTGGTGCAGGGTAGCCTTGGCAGGACAGCGCTGTTGGATCGCCTGGAAAGTCAGTTGAAGAAAGGTCCCTCCTTCACCACGCGTTTATTGTTTGCCTTCAACGTGTCGGATGATCGCAAAGTACAGCGGGCCATCGACCAAGAGTTCACGGACTGGAGGAAGACCACAGCTGGAGCTCAAGCCGTGACCTGGATTTACTGAAGATGTTTTTTGTTTTTTTCCGGATTGGTGGGTGCACCATTGGGGGGGCTCCACTTATATTACTGTACTGGTGACCGGGGACATGTCTTTCAATATTTAGCAGCTGCTTAAGGTGAACGGCATCCTGATCTACACCCAGTCTGTGGCCTTGCATTTGTTGGAGGGGCCCACTGAGATGCTCTTCAACGCCCTGGCACTGTTCCATTCCGTCAGCGCCGAAGTGAGAAAGGCGCCTGAGGTACAGCCAGGTACCACCCCACGGCCCAATGAGAAGGGTGAACTTCCAGCTCTGCTGTCAGGGCTTCGGGTGCTTCATTTCACCGAGCTCCATGGTGTGTCGGTGGTGAAATCTTGGTGTTCCCTGGTGCATCCAGGACGGCCCACAGGCAATCAGATGCCAGTAGAGGAGGCCAATTGTCATGAGCTGGTCTTCTCATGCTACAAGAAGGTCCTGTGTCTGTGTCTCAAGGTGCCTTGCCCTGCAAAACATGGGCAAGACATGGCAAGACGCAGCGCCTAGAACCTCAAATATCCTTAAACTTGGACTTGGATGATCTTGGATGACTAGTTGCCCCCATGTTATCCCATCTCCTTTCTGGTATCGAAGAGACCAAACCACAGCTGCAAGGTCCAGAAACTCTTGGATGGAGAGGCAGATCCAGACTCATCCCTTAATAAGACCTACAAGAAGGCGCGAGGGTTCACCACAGCTGGGGAAAGTCCAAATGACAAGTGAAGACAGCTGTTTCTGTTGAATGTTTTAGATTAGATCACGCACACTCACTCACAGTGCCACAAGGTTGTTGAAAAGTAGTCACACAAAAACTCATATAAACAGATATAAACAGATGATATTTACGTATATATCATATGATACTCTTGTGATGTGGTTCCACCACTAATGGGATGCTTTGGTGCTTCCTAATCAGTTTCAGCAGCATTCCGCAGACGTTCATTCTGACAGAAGAAGTTTTGCAAAGTTTCCATATGTTCCATTGCTGTGGCGTCACTGCCAAGCTGGCTAGTGGTTTCACATCTTTTTTTTTTTAAACATGTTCAGCCATGGGCCATGTTCAGCCTAAAAATGGGAGGATGATCCCACCTGACTTTGGCATATGACCCAACCAGCGCCCAAGCACTCAGCGCCCAGGCAGCAGATGAACTTCCAAGTGTCGACGAGGTGCTGGTGCTGGTGAGCAGATCCTCCGCGGAGTATTTCTTCACCTTTCCGGAGTTTGAGAAGGTCAGGGCAAGGGGATGGCAGCAAATGTGTCAAAAGAAACTGTGAGAGTGCGGATACTCCGGAGAAGATGCAACACATTCAATACATATCAACAAAATCAACAAAATTCAACACATATCTATAAATGAGAGGTTGATCATTCATCATAATTCTTTGTTGCTGTCACAACTTTTACATCCAGGATGCACTTGAGCTATTTGTTGCGACTTCCCAGGTATTCATGGCACCATTCCAGTTGGCTTTACATTCTGAGCTCCTATGGCCCATGCCGCCGGCCTTGTCCTACTGAGAGACAACCAGTGCCGTTGCATGTTAGTGTCACCACTGAACGCTGCCATCCGCAAAGCGTGGAAAGCAGAAATGAGGCGTTTTGGGCTCGATCGGACATGCCGTGGAAGCGCACTGCTTTGGCGAATTGGGCAACCTGTTATTTGCTTGAATCAGGGGAAAATTGACGGGACACCACTATGAATGCTTGGGAACCAATGGTTTCCCCGCAAATTTTCTCTCGATCCAATTCTGGTAAAGAACTTGAGCCACTCGAATCCTGTCCTAAGAAGAACCATCCCCCAGACTGAACTTGGGCACATTTTGGGATCCCATTCGGGATATTCGGGGAGGTTTATCAAATATAGTTGGGGGGATGGGATTGCACTTCCCACAGCTGAGAAAATTGCAGGAATTATATATATGCATATATTTCATGGTGCAAGCAGGTAAAAACCGAGGTTTACTGTAGATGTTCACCGATTTTCCTTGAAGTTAGTTAAGCCGGGGAGCTGCTTGTCCAAGAGTTGGTTGAAGGAAATTGCACAGGAGGCCTCTATATTTGGTTTCCTGAAGATTTCCCTTTCATCCATCAGAATCCACCTATTGAATGATATTGAATGTTCGCTTATCTCCATAGCCCCATGATATTCCCGTTGAATCACCATCAAATACATGTTTTTCCATATTTTTTCTCTTGGGCAACTCCCAGTGGTCGTCCAAACGGCTCAAGCTCGCCACCGTCCACAGCCGAGAGAAGTCCCCGTGACCGGCTGGATGGTGTCCTTGGAGCTGGCGCGGGTGGCCGAAAGGGCCGAAAGAGACTGGCCGTGGGGATGGTGCTGGATCTATGGTTATATCATGTTATACTGTACATACAATATATATATATATATATGTATATGTATATGAATATGTATATGTATATGTATATGCATATAATTATATATATATGTATGTAATATAAGATTTAATGATTAATCATGATGGATGAATGGTGGATAATACGTGACAATAATTGCTAATAATGGCCAATAATGGCTAGCAATGGTTAATACAGTGTAAATGATTAACGATTCATGTTAAGCCCGGATTAATAAACCATGGATCACCAATTATTGGGGTAACCTACCATGGCTGGGGATTAAACCACCCAACCATGGGTTTACCAAAATATTTTGGGAATATATCCAGCAATATAGCCATATAATGGGATATACTGTCCAGTGAATGGAATGGTTCGGAGCCATGCGTGTATCCATAGTCGCCAAGGAGCTACGAACTGAGTTTCCGAAACACATGATAGTCTATTGGGGATATAATCTGATACAGCCACTCCTAAACTTAAGTTGATTTTTGGTTGATGTCAACTAACTATGATCTGCAATTTTTGGGATGGTTGTTGTATGGAATATAATGAGTGACTTTATTGGTATTGTCGCTGGTATCGGGATTGTTGTTTGGGCATTGTTATTGGGACACAATTGGCATCGATACAATAGCGCGCTTACTATCCATTTATATACGGCCGGATAAGTCCAACATCGGGGTAGACAGTGATTTTTTGTTCGATCAACTACACACACACACTTGAAAGATATAGATTTCTTATGATTTCTTATGATTTCTTTTGAACGTATGTGTGCGATGAAGTGTACTATGATAATATAGCTTTATATAGAAGGTATAACTTGCTGAAATATTTCATGTAGATATGATATGTTTATGTTCACCTTTGGGATCATCCCGACACCCGACTCGCCCCAGGATATGATGATATGGCGGATTACATGCAGGCGCGTGTCACGGAAGGCCACCCACTCGACACCGAGGAGCGAGATATGTTGCCTGACAGCCTGAGCTGCGAGACCCGGTGATAAGTGGATGATATGGCAATGGGTCAAGCTTGGACCCAAAAGGAGAGGGTAAACACTAAATTATAGAAAGATCTTATCTGACCGAATCATCCAAAATCTGTCTTTTCCTGGGTCTCTAAAAATTTGATACATGCGAAAACAACCACGGAATGTGAAGATTCCCGAATTTTAGGGAATGTGAGGTCTGTAGCATTTTAAGCAGGAAATCACTTGCCTTGACTTGGCCTGGTTCCCAGAAGCAGGATGAAGGGATGTTTTAGAGAGACGAACATGTACAGTGTATGCATACACTCCATGTATAAATAGGCAGAATTCGGTGTACATAGTATCGTTACGAGGTTCCAATTCTTGTCTTTCCAGTTGCAGTCCATTCCACAGCAGTTGAACACAAACGTTACTAGGATGCTTTTGAAACGGTGACAACTTCTGTGAGATCGATGACAACTTCTGTGAAACGATGGCAATGCTACACAACACAGCATTAATCTCCTAGCTGGACACACGCACACACACACACATATATATATATATATATGTAGAATGTATACACCCCAGAAACCCAAACACTGAACCCAAATTAACAGCAAACGAATGAATAGTTCAGCAACGTGCAAGACCTCTGTTGGTTGGGATTGTAGGGGTTTCAATGTTCTATACATTTCCTGATTCAATTGAGATCATTTTGACTGTGATGAGCGACCTGGGGAATCACAGGTAACCAGCGACAGAAGGAAGATGAAACAGTAGACACCAAAAAGACCTTTGTATTTTGTAGTGTCTTTGTTCATTTTGGTGGTTCCACTACCGTGTTTAGTTGCAGGGGCATGGCATCTTTCTACACACTTACGCACTTGCTCAGAACTGTCTTATCGAATCGTGAAGTTGGAATGCATCTTACGTGCAAAAACACTTCGGTAAATAGGAGCCGAGGGAGGACAGGAATTTACGACTGTTCACCAACAACGACCAGCTCATTAACATCATTCAGCATCAATAACCAGATGATGTAAAACCATGTTTATTAATCTTACCATATTTTACCCTGTTGGTTTAACATGTTTTGACCACAAAAATCTATAGGGGCCCACCCTTCCAAAAACTGCGGCGGCTCCATGGCTCCGTGAGGCTCTCGGCCGCCTTTAAGAACGCCCTGACGGAGCGACGCATGGCGGTGCGCATTGCCGTGCAGGTGCATGCACAGGAGCTGGAGGAAGGACGGGTGGAACAGGCCAATTTGGCGGATGGCTATAAGACCCGGGTGGAGACTCTCGGATACAAAGATGGTATAAGATGGTAATATGATATAAACATATAAGCCATTATAAGCCACGGTAAAGCCAGCAAGAATAGGGAATTGTGGCATGATCATAGGGATGATTATTGGGATGATAAACCACACTAAAATTACCATGACTGGATGGTGAAAAACATCCGGGTTTACCACATTCATCCCATGCCCCGAGCATGTGGAAAGTCCTCACGGCTAAGTCCCCGAAAATGAAGGAATCAAATACAAGACCGAGGCTTCGTTTGGGGGTAATAATGGGGGGAAGGGATTCTTGATTGATTTTGCCCGCAGAAATTGGGTTTTAGCCAAGAACATCGCGGGACAGAGACCTGGAACGGGGGAAACTTATGGAAATCCACAATTTTAATGGGACGATAGGAAAATCAACTATAAATTGTAATGGGGTGGTTTTGGTATAAACTGTATAAACTGGAGGTCTTTACCCAAACACTCTGGATCGCCTCATGAACCATCGTAAATTGTGCCCGTTATTTCATTGGCAGCCCAGGAATGAATTGCAGTCAATTTGCAAGAAGGTCTTGCAACTCCTGGAAACCGTGTTGCTGCCAAATGCAGAGCCAGGGGAAGCAAAGACCTTTTATTTGAAGATGCAGGGAGACCCTTGGAGAGTTTCGATGTGTTTTGGGCAACAGTTGCTGGTGAAAGCGGAGGATTCTAATGCAAGATTTCGACAAATTACTGTACATTTTTTTTTGAAGCTGACCGCGCATCTTTCCGGGTATGGGAGATCCTCAAATTGTTGAGATAAATTATTTGAGCTCTCTTTGCACCATCTCGCCTATTTCCAAGCGCTTTTCTGTGGGCATGCTGCCCCAAACGATTTCCACATATTTCCACATGTTTTGATCTTTCCCCGCATTGAAAAAATATAGTAAGTAAATATATATAGTTCCCAGCACTATTGAAGCCGCTATTGGCCCTTCAGTGGGCGTTTGGGAAAATGCCATAGAATTTGAAGCAATTCCGCCCCGGAGCATACTTGCAGGAACAGCTACGGGTACCATACATGACCCATTTCCATCCGATTGAATTTTCTTCGGCCAGCCATCCAGAGGTTGAGTTGAGGGGTCAGTTTTTCCGATGCTTCTCTTTCCCCTGGATTTACCATTCTTTTGCCTCTCTTTGCCACATTTCCCCATTCTATAGTTCTTTGCATATAACTTATATACTAACTTTTTCACCTCTAGATTTCGAGATCTTCACCCAATTCATGTCAAAAAGTGTGACCTTGCCCCATCTCCCAGATATTTCTCCCCAGTGTTGCAACATCATTATCATCAATTCTGTGTTTTTTTTTTCCATCGGTTCTTGCACATGAATCTTACTGGGATAGTAAGGGGAGCAAACGAGGATGTCCATCTATGCTCATCTATTTCCGTATGTGTACTGTATATATATACATACTGTATACATATACACCAACAATATGTATACTCTATATCATCCACTTGGATTCCATTTTTCGATCATTTTTCCCATGAATTTCTAGAACACTTTCATGTGTCCCAGAATTGGTTGAACAGAACACCTGCCCTGCAAGCCTCTTTGGGTGGGATGAGGGCCACTTCTGTTAGAGGTCTTTTTGAACAGGATAAGACCTTGAAGAAACCCATGAAAAAATCAGAAGAACCTAACATAATCCAGAAAAATCCTGATCCATTTCAAGTTTGGGTTTAGGCAGAGTTCTGTGTAGGCATTGGCTTTTAATGGAAATTGCTGTTGAATGCTTGCTGAGGGCTTTCCCATTTTTTTGTTAAACTTTTTCTAAAAGTTTTTGTGGGATCTATTTAGGATCGGTTGGGATTCCACTGGGGGTGGTCCATTTCTTTTAGATAGTCTTATGTAGTTTTTGTTTGAAGATTTTGTTAGGTTCATGTGGGATAATGTTAGGTGTGTGTTGAATTTTGCTAGGCTGTACTTGTCTGAGAGGAAAAAGATGGCAGGATTCACATTGCTTCTGCAGGGTTTTCGATGGGATTCTCCAGCGAGGGAAATCATTGGGAAACCTACTGCCCCAAGAACATCCAAAACAACCAGTATGCCCGGCCTATTTGCAGGGCGAAACCAGGGTTTCCTGTAGATTTTCCCATATTTTCCCTAAAGCCCAACCATTTTTCTATGATTCTATGGTTTATAATCCCAACAATCATTCCATAATTTCAATGGCCAGATGCCGTCCATTTGATATCATTTCAATTCTTTTTTGAATTTTCTTGGGTCTACCAACGTTTCCCGTGTCATTTGGCCCGATTTTTCCTGTTTCGTCCAGGACTACTGCCGTTACATGGCCGAGTTCACCTTCGCGGAGACCTTCCAGCGCTACAGTGCCGAGGCGCAAAGCGCCTACGCCAGCGGCATGGCGGAGGCAGAGCTGCTGCATCAGGTGCACCCGGTGCGATTGGGCCTGGCTTTGACACTGGCTATACATTGGTAGTGTTTCTTTATGTTTCTTTGGGGGGTTGACAGATGTTGACAGGAGATTTTTGAGGAACATTGTAACATGAACTAGTGTGTAATTCGTTTCCGGATTTTTTGATGCTTTGTTGGAATGGTGTTTCTAGTTGTGGCGGCTCACAGGAAAATTGTGAGGAAATGAGAATCTAATGTGTGTTTTTTTCTGAGTCGGCGGTTGATTCTTGCACACATTTGGGATGAAAATCGGAAGTTGCACAGGAAAAAGGGACAAATAGGGACAACATTTTTGGAATGTGACTGTCCGTTTTTTTTTTTGCGTGTTTTAAAAAGGCAGCTGGAAGCACATGTGTTTTTAATGGGGGGATTTAAGCAGCATGGCACGTGATTTTTCTTTTTGAATTTGCTCTTGCGGCAGGGGGCGAGGTTGAGAAACATTGGAATTTCACACGACTGGGATTTGACCCCCCAAACAAGGGATTTTTTGGGGCGAAGGGATTTTCGGGGGCGAGAAAATGGGAACTCAAGTAAAACCAAGGGATTTTCATGGATTTTCATGATAGAAAATTAAGTTTTAATAACGCAATAAAGGATTGAATATGATTTGGTCAAACATGGGGATTCAACCTGAAAGCTTAAGATAGATGCTGCAAACATGGTTCCCAGGGAACTTTAAGCAGCAACACCCAGAATCATCCCAGATAACGACTTGTGATCATAATGCATATAACCGAGAACCCATTGATTAAAGATCATGCGCATAGGCCTAATTGGGAAGACCTTCTAGCCATGCTGGGGCCCCGGATTGATCGGGTCACACCTGGCAGCATTGCCCAGAAGTGTTTCCATAGCTTCATTGGTCTTTATACAGGAAATTAAGATTACTCCTCCAAATTCATACATGACACCCACACACACACTCACACTCACACACTCACACTCACATTCACACGTGTTTCTATGTACTGTATATATATAATATACATAATATATATATATATATATCTATACGCATATTTTTTTCTACATATAGATCATCATGGATCATTTTCGGAAGGGAAAAACGACCATGGATTTCCATTGTTAGTTTAGCAAAGGGTATCCAGGAGCTCCTGGGTTCCCAGCTGTTGTCCCACTGAGGAACTTCTCAGTCTTCCAGCACGAGGTGTTGCGGAACACATCACAGGCCATTGCGATTGCCACATCCACACTGGACGCTTGGACATTGCATGCGGAGGCAAACGAACATTAAAATACTCATGGTTGTAGTTTAGATGTCGGGAGTAATTAGTTGGTAATTGTCAATAGTATTATACATCTACACTTGGAAACAACATTTCCAGCTTCAAGTGATGAAGCAAAAACCGGTGGATGGGATTGAAGTATTTGCCAGAATGGTAGAGCGATGATGGACAAGAACAAATCATCATATAAATTGGCAAGTAACAACACAGCTCCCATTGCAACATTTCTTCGATTGAGGAAAGCGCCAGTCGGCATTTGGATGAAGTGCCAGAAGAGACCAGGAGTAACTTGGCCTTTTGGAGGGTCTTGCTGGTTAAATAGGTTCGGTATGGGTCAAAACCGGTCTCAAATTTTGATCGCCAAAAACTACTTTGAATAGGGACCTGCAATGAAAACTGTAACCATTGCGATGTCAGGAGGGCAGGATCCAAGGCTGTGGTGCAGTCCATGTAACACACTGAGGCGATGCCTATCTGACTCTGCAGTTACTTCAAGACAACACGCAGCTATGGACTTCAGGGCTCGACGCCTGAGCCACCGGAGCGCGGCGGGAGTTGTTTCAAGGACCAAAACTTGTTGGGTTAAATGTGCCGAACCAATTCGATCTGAGTCTCACGGCAGGATGCAGGGAAAGTGGCAGAAACGCGCGTTTGGAGTTGCTGGTGTGGCTTGTGTTCAGCGAGGTCCCTCAACATTGATAAGTTATGGGATATATATATAATATAATTTGATATTGAAATATATTGAATACATGTATGCTCCGACACTTCCGCGATGGGTTCACCCCTGAGTATTCCATATTAAAGGTTTCGCACACCCATTGCGCTGACGTTTTGCTTTATAGCTATACTACTTGCTGGAGAACCACTGCAGAATATCATCAGTGAAATGATGCCAACCTGTCTGTTGGGGACCACAATTTGCTCACATAGTAGAATTTTCCAGCTCTGGTACTCCAACTGGCAATGGGAAATCCTTGAAAGCAGCCCAAGCTCTTCGCCCAGGTGAAGAGGTGTGGAATGGGCGCTGATTGGACAAGCTGGGAAAGTGTCATTCAGAATGATTGAGTTGCCACTACCCTGAACGCCACCTTGGAACCTGTGTTTTACCGCTGAAATCACAATGTGCGAATATTTTGGGTTCTGTGTTGGATTTCAAGGGCTTACCATGGTGTACCGTTTGATGGTATATTTTCAGTTGGAGAACCACTTGCTTTGACAGTGTCTGGTGTATTTTGATATCCTCACGTTTCAGCGGCTAGTTGACTACAGTGGACACATCGAAATATCAACATGGTTTCATTGGTTTGTCACATGCCAATTACGGAGCAATTATTGTCGGTCAACTTTCCTAATATACAATACAATAATATACAATAATATACAATAACATACAATAATATACAATAATATACAATAATATACAATATAGAATGCAATATAAATACTGTGTATACATATACATATGTATATATATATAATTTTGTTGTTGCACAGTAGTAGTCTACATATAGCTGTTTCACCTCTAACATGTGTTGCATTGGCTCAAGAAATAGCGCTAGTGCGGTGTACTGGATTTGTGGTTAGTTGTGACTGTTAGCCTATTTCTACAGGTTATCAGCCGTATCGCCAAAGGTGATTTGGTTGATTTCCTTTTTGTCTCACACTTTTCGTTCATACCTCCTTGTTTCGCCATGTCAACACCCCCAGCGCTCCCTGCCCCGGGCGGGAGCGCCACGGCTGCTTTAGCACTGGCGACGACTTCACAACCGGAGGAAGTGGTAATCCATTCAGGCGCGGCAACAACTGAAGGTGACATGAGTTACCTGGACGAAGAGTTTGACCCATGCCGTCAAGATCCACGCAGGAACATGCCAGGTGTTTTGGATGCAAGCATCGACAT
>Ga0126342_10008792_pt1 | contig 18091 bp, 13 predicted proteins | sample Cyp1metagenome_FD_92528 | JGI IMG/M metagenome (GOLD analysis project Ga0126342, IMG submission 92528) | Coral microbial communities from Lord Howe Island, Old Settlement Bay, Australia - Cyphastrea 1 metagenome | ecosystem: Host-associated > Invertebrates > Cnidaria > Coral ... | reverse complement strand
CCAGAAGATATGCCAGATAGAATGCCAAATAGAATGTCAGAAGATATGTCAGATAGAATGCCAGAAGACTTGCCAGTAAGAAAATGTATAAATGTCATGGTGGGGATCACACGAAGTAAAGTATTTTTTTCGAATTCACGGTGCTTATATGTTGGGCAAACGTTGGTTTGATAAAATATTGTGCTGCCTTCAGTGACAGCATGAATGTCCTAGATCCTGATGAAAAACTGCCTGGACCAATATGACCCCTCCCGAGTTTGTGTGGTAGGTCAAGTATATGTGTGTGTTTGAGCGTCAAAAACATCACTCCCGCAAAACAAAAAATGTATACCAAATTGCACCGCAATGTGAGAACCAAACCAAGTTTTCCAGGTCGGTCAGTTCGGATTGTATCCCTGCTGTGCGGGTTAAATTTATCATACGCGCCAATTACCTATGCATAGCGCTTGCTTTTCTATTCGCATCCGTCTATAGTTTCGTCCAATAATAGAATATTTCGCCCCACCCCAGTCTCCAAAACCTACAGTAATGTTCAACATATATTTTTGGCACCTTTTAGGGCACATCTCACTCCGTGACAAACTGCAAATGTGTTGTTTTATGTCTTTTTCAAAGTGTTTGAATCACAGCGTGTGCTGGTTGAAGTGTATCATTTTCGCAGGTTGCATCACACACGTGGTTCGTTAAATCATACTAATTAAAACATTATTTTTGTTTGTTAATGCTAAATTTTGCTGCCAGAAAAACAAACTAGAGTCATGCCCCTTTAAGCCAGTTGCACATGACACTTTAACTGCTTCAACTTACGTGAGCCATACCACATTTTTTTGAATGGTCAGTTCTAGCATGTTATAGCTGATTATAGGGTCATAAATTGTATATGTTTTTCTGTAAACATGCATAAACTATGAATTGTGTTCGCTTCTGTATAACTAACGGGAATCTGGTTAACATAACTATTTCTGGTGTAGTTTATGGTAGCTATTATCGTATCATAGATGTCCTTTTCCCATTGGCCGGTTGAATAATAGAGAGGTCCCCGGCCCCCCTTACAACAATCAATCGGTAAATGGCCATACATTATATACCAAACCGAACCATTGTCTAACCACTAATAGATCAAACAACTCTCCCTTTACCACTGTACAATTAGGTCCCGAATATGTGGAACCACTAGTACTATTGTTTCATGTGCCATATAATCATGTAACATCATGTAACTACTAACTACCAACCATTAACTGCCATCTATACTATCTATTAACCATTAACCATTAACCATTAGTGGTATCTATTAGTGGCATATCTGTATCCATTCCGTCTGCGCGAGGCCCACCACTTCAGATCGCTTCCGTGGTGCTAAGTGCCCAGTGGAACGAATGGAGCGACCAGGCGAAGACGGAATGCTGCCGGCCCTGTGGAAACCCGCGAAACATTCCTATGGTATATATATATATATATAACTATATATATAATCATATATACATACACAAACGCATTTACAATTTACACCTAGATCTACATATCCTTCAACGTCCGAAGGCCGTACTTTTATGTACTTTGTGAGTCCTTGCCGAAAGTGGCACAAACCAGGATCGTCGCCGAGAAACCATAGCAATGCCGAGGTTCTACGGCCGAGGGTTCATAGCAATGTTGTTGGATTCCACGGCCAAGGGTTTATAGCAATGTTCAGTCACAACTCACTCACATTTCTCACATTTTTGAGCTGCTATGTGTACCTCTTACGGCCTTTCCGTATACCTTTCAGGCCCGAGGGCCTTTTTAGGGTCCTGCTTACGATTACTCACGATTACTCGCGATTAATTACTCACAATTAAGGAGTCTATATAGCAATGTTCCTTTTGAGGTCCGGGGCCTCAAAACTCAAAAGGTACATTTAAAGGGTGTTTATAGCAACGTTCCTTTTGAGGTCTGGGACCTCAAAAGGTAGATTGAAAGTGTGTTTACAGGATGTACTTTTTGAGTCCTTGGACTTCATATATATATATAGTATATGTATACATCTACATCTACATATACATACGCATATACCTATACATATACATATACATAGAAATAAACATATAGGTGGCCTATGGTGGACCCCGGAACATATTGGTGCGTAAACTACCCCATCCCAAACATATTGGTAGATGCCGGTGGATGTTTGCCTATATATGTTTTACATATATGCACGAACATTTTCATTTAATTTTAGTTCATGAATTTATATACATTATTATTTTTTTTTATAACTATATATATAACTACATATCTATATATAGTTATATTATGTGCACATTTTTATGCGAAGGTCTACGCCTATGCTTAAGATGTTGTGGTATATGGCCCGAATTAACAGATACGAATATTTATGATATTTGTTTGTCCCAAATTTGTACATGCTGAAGTCAGCATAAGATTCACATGTTGAGAGCCTGTAAAAGCATCACTAAGCATCTTCGCTCAGAAAACTTATCTGGCCCATTCCGGTTGGGAATTCCCTTAAGGTTGGCAATAATTTGATGATCGTTCCCGCTCACTTAAATAATCATCATTAATCCAGATAATTCCAGGTAATTAGTCATGTTTCATTAGTTTTCATTAGTTTTCATTAGTCATAATATGACATAGTTAAATCCAGATAAATTGCTCATCCTCTTTATGACGCTCCTTATTGGCTCGGCTTGCGACGTGTCGGCCACTGTGAGCATCCATGGGTTAACTATTTTCAAGCTGCATCCCCACATTGAGATATCCCAATTCAGGATTTTGTTTATTGATACCCTTTGGCAATTTAACAGTGTGCTATTGAAAATGGCCCATTTATAGTGGATTTGCCCATTGAAAATGGTGGATCTTTCCATAGTTATGTAAACGCTTACCAGAAGGTATGATGAATCTGGGACCATTTATATGACCATTGATATTGACAATGGAATATGACCATAAGATATGACCATGTTTTTAAATATCTCCCATGTATGATGACCAGTTACTACAATCTGCAATCCTTGTTGACAGATGTGTTTTTTTACGAACTACTCGCTTCACAGGGTTTGCTAAAGCCGGGAATCCTGGTGCAGTACTCTCCAAGCAAACACAATTATTTATTCTTGTAGATACAGATGGATGATCTTACAGCGTGCCATATTGAGTACCGGAGGGTCCAATGTGGCATGCCCTGCGCTACAAGTGGGTTTATGATCCATTCAACTCGAGGTTTTATTTAATGTATAAATTGATCCATGCATATACATATTATATTATATATTATATATTATATATAATGTTTTTATATGTTTTTATAATATATTTATTTAATTTATTTATATCATATATTTTTAATTTAATATGTAATAATTAGTAATAATAAAAAAAATAATAATAATTAATAATAATAGTAGTAATAATAATAATATATATATAGTTAAGATTTTTTGGGCTTGAAATCGAAAAACCTTGCTTTCCAAATTTCTACCCGTAATTTCCCGTAACCAAATGCCTTCCTGAAAAAAAACGCTTTATTTTGAAAAAAACATTTTATTTTCTGGCAACCGAAAAAGAAGTGCTTTTTGGAGGCTGTAGGTATATATACATATATACATATATATATATGTATACATATATATACATTTTTTATTGTATACATATTTGGCGGCCCAGCATTTTTGTTGGAACCTCCACAGCTTCCTCGTCTACGCGGAGGTTTGCAACGTAGCGGAACACGGAACAGCCTGCTCTCTGAGGAGACATACCATGGAACCATTGACCTCACAGGCGGGAACGTTTTCCGCAAATCTTGTGGTGCGAAACCGATAGAAATGGTCACTTAATATCTAATCATTTTATGCCAGTAATATTACTGGTATAATATACCAATTAGTAGTAATATGCCATAAATACTAAACCAATATACCAGTAATATTACTACTAATTGGTATATTATATATATATATCATATTTATCATATATGGTGAATTATGTATCACCAATAATAAAATATACTATATAGATTTGGATGTTTCCTAAGTCATGGGGTACCCCCAGTCATCACCAATTTAATGGGATTTTTCATTATAAACCATCCAGCTATTGGATACCTCCATTTTTGGAAACCCGCATTCATTTATGGTTAATGTATATCATTATCATATATACTGTATATCTATGTATACACATATTATATTGTCATTACAATACTGTATAATGGAAATGGTGACTTCATCAAGACAAGACCCTATTGTAATGATATATAGTGAATGGAACAGTCTACGCCTTGCACGGACGATGTGGACTAGTGTCAAGATTCAAGATGGGTTCTCAATGGTTCTCCGGGTTGACTCAATAAATTCATGGGTCCAAGGGTCAAGCAATAGAACTGGGTGTCAATTCGCTAGATACATGGGGATCAAACCGTATATCTTAGAGCTAGAACAGTAGACCAGTGAAAAACATAGGGGGCGTCAAAACTTCGGGACGTGACATCTCCGTCAACTGGGCAATCATTTGGAATTCGGGATTGTTTGAATGCTTGTTCATACCCTGCTCAGATTACGGTAGGAAAATATATGTTTCAGCAATTCACAAACACTGTCTCCATGTTCATTGTGTTTTTTCAATAGCCTGAGTGAAATTGTATCCCTCGTCCTTTTGTGTTCTCATGGGTCAATGTTTCCGGTACCCCTGATGGGGCTGCTAGCTCTTTGACTTTGAACACTCATTTGACTTATTTTGTATGTGTGGCACACAGCAAACACATGGAGATGTATAGTATCCGTCATCTACATCATTTACACACGACATGCATATTATTTCTATTATATATACATATGGTTTATTTCATCTATTTCAAGTTCTCTATCTATATGTATGTTTGATATTGTCATATCTTTTTCTCATTGAGATTTAGATGTAATGTTAGTTAAACAATAGAGTCACCACCATCCCAACATTTACCTTTTTTTGCCGTGATTGAAACACGCAGGTCCCGGCTCGTCCACAGCGGCTTCCCGGGGATCCGTGGAATTTCAGCCCGAAGGCGTCGGATCAGAAGGTATGGAAGGTATTCTGCTTGATGAAGAGATCAAGCAACAGAGAATGTGATTCACAATCATGATTCATGATATTATATAACGTTACATGCATGGGATGACCATGGGATGTCCAGCCCAGTTCTTGGTTTTTACTCTTGTCGACTTACTGCAGATGCTCTTCCAAGTAGCGCCATTTCTGTGTGGGCCCCCAAGTTATATTCAGGTTCACAACCCTACTGGAAATATCAGCCATAAACATCCACCAGATTTCGCCGAGTTACAAAGCAACACATGGCCCTAGATTGTAGGTGTCAAAATTCCATCATGATAGTGGTGGTTGATGATTATTATCCAGAACTATTGGTTCTTTATGGTACTCAAAACTCCTGGTGGTTGATGGTTATAGTGGAAATCACTGATCAATTTTTGAAGATGTAATTTTAAACCAACACAAGTGGGAACATGACATTCAAAGAATGACGATTGAATCACGCCTCTACCAGGGCGTGATGTTGAAGAATGAGGCTACTTCAACAATACCCAGCTATATAATAGTTCTGTGCAACCCCATTCTATATTTTCTTATAGGTACTTGATCGGTGAAATTATGCAATAGTGCCTATCAAAGATGTAATTATATGGAACAGCTGTGATAGAATACCAGTTCTATAGTATGATAAGTATCCTTAAATAGACTATAGGTACCATTTCTATAAGTAATAGTATGATAGAATATCTATGTTGATCAAAATTTGCACCTTCTGCCCAGGTGAGCAGTTCGCCATTGAGCATCCGCAGCAATCCAGGTGTGGCTTTGGAGGAATGCTTTTTGCCCAGCTTTTGAAAAAAAAACAGGAGTATCTAAGGCTGCAAGTGGTTTTTGAAAATAGGTGTTAGATTGTGTCAAATATATCTTGGATATTATGTCTTAGATTGTTTTAGATTATAAGATTTTTGCTCTTGAAATTAACCCGAGAAAAGGACGAGCATTCATGAGCATTCCAGTGTGTAACAGTATGTAAATGTAACATATGTGATAATCGTGAGCTAAACCCATCTACACAATATATCAACTAACGGGTTGACCAGTTTCTTGGTGGGAAGCACGCGCTGTTTGGACTGGCGCATGCAGGCGCAAAGCACACAGTGCAGGTGGCGCAAAGCAACCGCAGAAGCAATGGTGAATGTCCTGTCTCCATCTTGGCTGCTCCCGAAAAGCCGACGGAACATATCCAGTGTCAGGAATGTGCAATCACGACGCGGTGCAACCACTGGCCGAATTTGTGTGCACAAAAGGATCTTATACCACTGGCTGAAATCGATCATGCAATCCATGTCAGCCAATGTGAATTGTTCTGAGCATCTCGGGCGTTTTGGTAGTGTTGAATCCATTTAAGTTTTGTTCTTACATTGTTTAACTGGGTAAAGTCACCCTGGGTAAACCTTCAACTGGATTCAATTGGCAGTTTAGTGGTTGCCCAATCGTTTGTGTTTCTGCCGGACATTTGATATATAGCAAACCCAAAGAAGACTGAAAAGGAAGATCCAAGGATACCCTGCTACGATACTAGGATTACCATAAGTAGATTGTGATTGTAGTAGTCTATTATGAGAAGTAAATTTGAGTTGTACCATAAGACACAGATTTATGGGAATATGAATATGTCAATGATATCCTCGTTATTGGATCCCCCTTTTTCATAGTACCCAAATAACCAATATGATGATATGATTGGGAGTTACTTTAAGTCATGCTACCATATTAAGAATATCATGAACTACCATGAATTGTGTATTAAGTCAATAAACATATCTTGGGATTAAGATATCATACGATATCATGATAACATATAGAGATACACGATGCCATGTAGAATTGTCAAAGCACCAGCGACCACGTTCGCGGCCGAGCAGCGCGCCTAATCTTAGGCACGATGGGTCAGTCCTTGGTGTTTAAAAACAAATACCCATAGCACGACTTATGTGTCTTAAAATTGATGTTCAAGGATAAGCAGAGATATTGGTTGGAATTGTATTAAGTCTTCATGAGGATTTCGGGCTATCTTAGGCTATCTTGTTCTGGAACCCCGATAAATCCGGCTTCTGCCTCAGTGATCCATTGAGGTGGAGAATCTGTTCGACACTGTTGGAACGTGCATGGAATTTTTGGTTGGAACGCAAGAATGCCAACTTGCAGATTTGATTAGTGGAAACATTGCTTTCAGGGTTCGATGTAATTAAGATGTTGGACTTGCAAATGATATTGGTTGCAAATGATATTGGAGGTGTGGGGTCAACAGCCAACAGGGATGTCCATGCAATAAACAGTTTATTGCTCTACACAGATGAATCAATGATTTGGTGAGCACTCACTTGAAGGAGACTACCAGGTATAAACACTGCATTGATCAGCAACCGGAATCAACCAGAGGGATTTAGGCAAAACACGTATTTATATACCTGTATGTGCAGCATCTGATGTTCAACGGTGAACAACGAGGGATGAAAACAACCGGCAGCATCTTTGCATACATCTATTAATAAATAAAGATATACGAGTTGAACATTAACGTCTAACTGTAAGTATATTCATCATCGATAAAGGATGATAAATGTGCAAATGTAATTTTACTGTACATACATAAATTAAATATGCAGACAAATTTATGCAATGTAGAAGTTTCTCGAGATATGTGACACAGGCAATCGCCGACTCCTACGCAGCAGCTAGGAGCCGCTGGGAGGTCGGCTGTTGCTAGGGAGATCTTCGGCTCAGCCATGAATTCTTTGGACGTATCCACCTGAGCCATGAACCAAATAGCCTGGTTGATTGGTCTATATAGGGACTTATGCTACCTAATCTACTGAGGATACTGAGGATTATGACCTGAAACATGTGCTTTGGAGAATTGGTGTCAATTGAAGATAGAAGTCTTGTCGTTTCCATCTTGCTTTGGGTCTAAAGTGATATGTTTTTGTTTTTTGAGAATGGATCAAGAACTATATGGAGGTTTCCTAAAATGTGGATACCTTCAAATCATCCATTTATAGATGGATTTTCCATTATAAACCATCCAGCTATATTGGGTACCCCCATTGTAGGAAGCCTTTACCTCATTAGACTGTGGATGAATATCCACCAGCTGACTGTAGCTGATACATGCAGTACATTGCATACACATTATAGATGTTTACACACACACATATATATATATATATGTATGCACATATTTTTAACACAAGCCCTTCTCCATCCTGAATGCAGCATCGCCTGGGCCTTGTGGGTGTCCTGCTGGGCACCCCTCACCGCCTGCTCCGCCACCGAAACCTTCCCTGGCAACCCGAGCCATCCTGCAGCAGCCCCAGATGGCAAGTGCACCGCTGCCACACGGAGATTTTTGCCTACAGCAAGCAAGCCTGCACCAATGCCTCGACCTCCCGAATAGCCTCTTCGTGCAAGTGTGCCACCACCACCGCCGCCGCCACCGCCACCTTCACCAAAGCCAGTCGCACCAGGACCAGTTCCACACAAGCCAGGCCCACTCAACCAACGCCCCACTCCCAAGTAACACATGCCATCTGAGCTCGGGCTTCTCTTGACATGGGGAGGTGCTCACTCAGCTGAACGAGGGGTGCACATGGTACCGGTCTCATGGAGAGGCGCGGGAACGCCGCATCATCCGAAATGCTGTGCGCCACCCACAGCGATTCGCAGCTGACACATCAGTCTGGGCTGCGAAACGGGATGCTCAGAGGGTGAAAATGTTCAGCCACCAGACACGAGAGTCCCTGGGGCAGCTGCAGGAAACCATCCAGTCGGTCCAGCCGGTGGCAGGAGACAGAAGTGAAGAAATCAAGAAGGCTGTGCGGGAAGAGGTCATGATGGAGGCCAGGCCGCCATTAGAGTTTTTGCCATCATCAAATTGTTGCATCAGTCACCAACTGACTCTTCAAGCTGATGAGGAAGGCACTAGCTGGGATTGGGCATCAAAGCTATGGACATTACATGTTTTTTTTCCCTTTGTTCCCCAAGCATTCCGCCAGGTGATGAGCCAGGTGAAGAAGCTACACGAAGAAGCTTTCAAAGGAGGTGGGAAAGGAGAAGCATCTTCTTCATGGAAAGGAAAGGAAATCAGGAAAGAAGAAGTGAAGGATGAAGAAGTGCAAAAGGCGGGTTGGGTCTTCGTGTCAGCATGCGCTGGACAAGCGCCATGGCGCTGAACAAGCGCCAACTTGCACAGTAGTCAGGGCACCGCCACGGTCTACATCATTCAAGTTGCAATATTCACTAACTCATTGACTTTGACATTTCACATGGACTAATCTGGATTGGCATGCGGTGGTAACTGACCACATTGATTACCTGAATTTCGCATGCCCCGGCCAGGTGGAGATGACCAATGAGCAGATGTGACGCCGAAAGAGCCAGCCCCTAAACCCACCGGAAAGGGATAAGAAGGCCAAGAAGGAGGCCAAGGAAAAAAAGTACCAGAAGGGCGAGAAAACCAAGGACCGAAGGAAGGAGAAAACTCACAGTCCAAAAGGTGAGAAAGCCAAGGAGCGCAAGAATGAGAAGGCCAAGAAGGATCCCGAGAATGAGAAGGCTGAGAAGGATGACAAGAAGAGAGGAGACGATCGTGCGGACCAGAAGGCCAGCAGCGGGGATGGTGGGGTTTTGGAATCATTGGCTCACATATACTATGCCATCATTCGATCGCCATAGACTGGGATAAATCATGAAAGTGTGCTAGATACGTCTTAGGATTGTATGGCCTTAGATCCTATAGGATCATGAGCAGTGCCCAGGCCAAACAACAGAAGATCGAGCGCGCGCGCAAGCTGGTGACGAAATAGGGGGCTGGTGCTACGCAATGCAAGAAAGCATGAGTAGCATCCCATGACAGCTGAACAACACCTCATTGAAAATGGACGACGGGGTTCAACATAGTCAATGATGGCATTACTGAAAAAGCATTGCGTAGCTATGCCAAATACTATCGGCCTAGCTGGCCGACGCAGCGTGTTTTTTGTAGACGTATACAAACCCTTGAGACTACTCTTGAAACTTGTGAATTTCCATCCCGTCCCCTGCCAAAGCGTGCCGGCTGAGGAACAGCTTTGTTCCAAATCTTTCATCCATGGCATCAGAAATGCTTGTGCGGGGGGAAGCCAGCGAGACAATGAATGATAGTTCTAAACATCACACATTGGATTAGGCACAGTGTCTCATGATGATTGCCCACCACTTTATCCAGGATTGTTCAGTCCTACTCTTCAGGGCTTGTTCAGCGCTATAGTGCGTTTTTCAGCACCACAACTAAGCCAGTGACAAGCATGTGGAAAACTTGTCAAGTTTGCCCCCACTGTTTGTGTTAACGTTTAAAATTACGAAAGAATATAATAATGGAGTAATTCAGCACAATTGAATGCAATCGATCGGTTTTCCCATCTTGAACTACGCGCCATTGAAGCCCAGTCATGTTTTCTTAAAAGAGATGGCTAATTCTGAATGGACCTGAATGGAAAGAACATGAGGTATAGAAGCGTGCTTGACACACACATTTACCAGCCAGCACATCATTACTTTGAGACATAGATGTCCAGGTATGCGCATACTGTGGGTGTGTGGTGTATGCGAACATCAGCCCATGAACACTCAGGGTAAAGAAACCGTGTGCGGCTGGTTTCTTTACACTGAATGTTTAGCTGCGGACTTCCCAACTTTTTCAGTGGGCAGTAGCTTTGAAAATCACTGGCGCTTGTTCAACGCCCGGTCGCCTTTCCAGTGATCATCCCTTTTCCAAAAGGGTTGTGATTTTCAAATCTACTGGGTGTCTCTTTCAACACTTCCCCCATTGGTAAACCAAATTCCATCCAACGCCCGCTTGTACAGCGGCTCAAGCGCTTGCGCATGGATGGAATTTGCTTTCTCTGCAAGTGGCGGTCCAGACTCTGCTCGGCCAAGGTGATGCCAATCTCACCTGCTTTTCTTAGACATGGTATACCTTTCAGCACCGCCACTATATTTCTTAAAAGTCATTTAACTCATCACAAGGCGTCAGCAAAGTATCCGCAATATAATTCAAGTGGTTTGACGGCCAACCCCAAACACAGGGAAATAGCCTAGTACATGAATTCCATACTTTAAGATTTGAATTCCAAGAGCCAGATCTATTCAAACACTTCATGCTGAGAATGGGATTGGTATCTGTAGGTTCACTATAGATTGATTTTTTTTGTCATCACGCCCCCTGCCTGAAAGATTTGAAGAAAGTAAAAAGTAATGGCTACATCCAAAAAAAATGGTTTGAAAGGAAAATTTGTTGCCAAAAAAGATACGCCAAAAGGAACACAAATGTGAAGCAACCCTTTGCACGAAACAACCCTGGAGCATGAACATAGATTTTCTACATTCGTTGAAGATCTTCAATAAGAGTTTAATTCTCCCATCCCCGTTAAACTTCTACATTCACTGAAGATCTTCAATACGGGTTTAATTCTCCCACCCCAGTTAAACTTCTACATTCACTGAAGATCTTCAGTAAGGGTTTAATTCTCCCACCCCCGTTAATCTTCCACATTTAATGAAGATCTTCAGTAAGGGTTCAATTCTCCCACCCCCGTTAAACTTCTACATTCATTGAAGATCTTCGATAAGGGTTTAATTCTTCCGCCCCCGTTAAATTTCTACATTTAATGAAGATCTTCGATAGGGGTGTAATCCTCCCACCCCCTTTAAACTTTTTACATTCATTGAAGATCTTCGATAAAGGTTTAATTCTCCCACCCCCGTTAAACTTCTACATTCATGTAAGATCTTCAAAAAGGGTTTGATGATGATGATGATGATGATGATGATGCGTTACCGGTCTTGTTTGCGGTTCCGGGCAAAGCCCAGGCATTTGCCGTAGAATTGCTTACATAAATACATTCCCGTACTGACTCCAAATGGCCATCGTGCCCTATATCCAAATAGTAGGTCCTTATCAGGTTTCACCATTCATTACCTGAGGGTATCCCCAATACTATACCTATTGTTGGCGTTATACATCCCAGTACATCCCATTAAGTCCTTTGAAACCCCCATTGAATCCCCATGAAATCCCATTAAATCCCATTGCATCCTGGCAGACGAAGATACCTAAACATCTCGTTTGGGATTGCTAGGCAACCCGTACTTCTATGTTAGCTTTACCGAGTGTAAATCCCCATTGAATCCCTGGTTGGTGGTTTGGAACATTTTTTATTTTTCCATAATATATGGGATGTCATCCTTCCCATTGACGAATTCATATTTTTCAGAGGGGTAGGTACGCCGCCAACCAGCCATTAAATCATTACCCTCTGGTAAACAAACGTTTACATAACTATGGAAAATCACCATTTTCAATTGGTAAATCCACTATAAATGGACCATTTTCAATAGCTATGTAACAAATTACCAGAGGGTAAATTCCATCAAAAACCGGAGGTTTATGTCCAGACGCGTCTGGTTTTCCACAACCCGCGGTGTGTCCGCCAGGAGTTACTGAGGTGAAGGAGTGGATGACGTCTGGTCGATCTCCATGGCATCCGCGCCCGGCGTCTTAGGGGAGAGATAAAAATGAAACGGAAAAATGGTGATGTTGACTTGGTGCTCCACCCCACGAATCGCAAGTAACCTAACCCTAGTTATAAGTGGATTAACTTGCCGTTTATCCCACTTAGTGAGATGAGAGTGGGTAAAATTGGGATAAGTGGGATATGAACCTTACTTATCCCACTTTTTACCATGGATACAACCCACTTAGTGAGATGAGCCACCAAGTATTTCTCGCGTTGTGACTTAAAATGGAAGAACAATGACCTCCAGGAGCCCCGAACAGAAGGGACCAATGAAAGGTGATGGGTGGTAAAACCCTTGAACATAGTAGTTTTTGGCGACTTTTCATAAGTTTAGAGCAGCAGAATGGTGATGTCAGTGGCAAAACATGGTGCCTGGAGCAGTAGAAATGGAGAAGTCACCTGGAAAAACACATGATTTGCCAGCAAGTTGGCAATTCGTCGATGGTTTTTATTGACAAAACTTACTCAAGATGCACATAATAGACAAACGGCTAATTTAGGCGGTACTTAAACCATAGAAGTTGTGATACTATCACCAAACAAGGTGATGAAATCAATGTCACGTTGGGATCTTAAGTATCTTAAGTCATACTAAGGCGGTGGAATTGACAAAAGAGCTTTCTCTTTCTTCATTGCGTATCCATATGTTCTTGGTCCATTTAGGTGGTATCTAGTGGAAATATGTTGCCCGTAAAATTGGCATATGTTCAACAAATCATGGTGATAGAAATATAGGTCTTACACCAACAATCAACATGGAGATCAAAAACCACAAGAATGGACCATCAATGAACTAATTGGAGGTGTTAATAATCAAATTCATCCATAAACGGGTGAATTTTCCAGCAAGGCACGTTTTATCGGACGGAGAGAGTTCGTGGGGTTTACGTCGTAAGCCTCCAAGAGTCCAGCCAAGACATAGCAAGCGTAGTGGAGGCAGCTTGGAAGCCAGCTTTCTAACCATGTCTTCAACATTTCTAACCAAGGTGGTGACTGGAACATGGCTGGATTATGACTTTCCATTCAGTTGGGAAGAATCATCATCCCAACTGACGAAGTCCATCATTTTTCAGAGGGGTAGGTCAACCACCAACCAGTAAGCAATTGGTGTTTCCTAAAGTGGGGGTAGCCCCCAAAATGCTTACAGGGTTAGTATTGAAACCCTGGGGAAATCCGATACGGAACCGTGGAATTGTTTTGTCATGGATGACTTGGGGATCCCCCATTTTAAGAAAATTCCCCATACATGCATATAAATAAATCAATAAATAAAGATATATATATATATATTTACATATTTATAATACAGGTGATTTCTGTTTACCTATCTTTTTTGTTTCATGTATGCAGTATATATATATATATATGTACATACAGGGAGACAGACACCATGAGACAGCCCTCCTGCTTCTTCCCAGCATCCTACGCCCAGGAAAGGACGCACGTTCAGTGGTGAACTACAAGAGTAGTGCATCTTGGAGCAGACTCTGTTTTGAGCAGTCGAATCTTTGGCTTGCGAAGCAAAAACAACATGGATTTTGACGCGTTTTGAGCAACTTAAATGATGTACATCGGATGTTGGAAATTGTGACAGTACTTGCAGGAGAGCCTTGGTTTGAATGAAAAACATAGCGAGGGACTGGCGGTATCCTAAAATGGGGGTACCCCAAGTCACCATAGGTGTCAATACTCAAATGGTCATCCATGACTTGGATGATTTGATACCCCCTATTTCAGGGAACAGCCAGATGTACATTGCAAAATTGGGAGTGGTTGTTTCATGTTCGTCATTGGTCATCATGATCCAGCTCGCAATTCAAGGGCTCTGCCAACCATGGCAGTTTGGTACTCATCTCCAGCAGCCGACCTGCAGATTTCATGGAACTCCTCCATTGAAATTTGGAACGATATTGTTTGTTTGGTGGTTTGGAACATAGCTTTTATTGTTACATATATATATATATACACACATATTGGGAATAATGATCCCAACTGACTTTCATATTTTTCAGAGGGAGTGAAACCACCAACCAGTTGTGTACTTCACCTATTGCAAGCTACAAAATTGAGGTTTCAGCATGTTTCAACCAAGCCATGGCGTTTTTTCTTCAATGGGTGTCCCAAAGACTTTCAAATCATCCACCTAGGATGCCATCCGTGCTTCGGATCTCAAGGGCTACGAGGGGTGATACCCCACCAAAACGAATCACGAATTGAAAAGTGTAGCAACATCTACCATAGCAACATCTTTTTTTGAGCAGCATCAAATGATGCAGTGTGCGCGGCGTTTTTTGGGACACTTTTTGGTGGCCCCCTTGGCCCCCCTGTGTCGAGCGCAACTGCCGTGCCCAGGCCCATTCTGGTGCCACCAAGCGCTACGTGGTTCGTACGGACAACCCCATGGAGGCGCCATCGGTTCGTACTTCGCTGTTTTCTGAGATCTGGGATCCACTGAATCCCAATCTTTTTGGGGGTTGAAACTGCCAGAGATGGTCAAAGCAATCAGAAAATCATTGGTTTAACATCCATATGCATCCATATGCTATAATTATATGGTAACATTTATCATCAACCAATCAGGAAATCTGGTAGACTGCAATGACTAGGGCCCCAATCTTTCAAAACGGTTGAGAATGTCGAAGATCATCCGCTCCGATTTTTTATGTAGCGTATACCGAAGTTGACCCATACCCAAAAGGATGAAGACAGATGTTGAACCTTCGGGTGCCTTTGCCATTTGATTGCATTTGTTCACTGTTCAGGAAGGTGTTTGTTTTTCAAAGTGGAAAGTACGGCCATGGAATATAAGTTCGCGTGGGCAAAGCATCAGATTTCGTCAATGTTCGGGCGTCTCAAACAAGACTGCTGTTGTTGATTCATCAGTTTCCATTTTTTTTACCTATTGGGTATCCACAGTTTTGAGATGTATGGGGTTGTTCTTCAAAAATGGAGACTCCAAACCAGCTTCCAAAACTCGACCAAGAAGAGCTACTATGATGTTTGATGGCTATTTGCTTGTCCATTTTGAGACAACTCCATTTGCTTGTCCAGCAACAGAAGGGGTTTCTGGATGTCATCTCTTCAGGTTTCATGGTCTCCAAATGGAAAATTTAGTGTTTGTCTCGGGGGATACCAAAATAGCCCAATTTAATGCATATTTTGATTCAGAAAGCGATGGTCGGGGACATTCAAATCTGGGTTTTTGGCAGCATTGGCTTCAGGGTCAGGTTCTAGATCCAGCTGAGTAATGACTGTGAGTTATATGTTTGTTGGTTCGGCATCGCGCTATTCAAGTGACACGTGCCTACTATTATGGGCGTTTGAAGCAGAAACAAACAGCAAACCCATAGTCTTATTGCTCCTGTACATGTGATGCATGTACGGACTGCATCTCATTGGCCTGTCTGAAAATTGGCCATTTACTCCAATTTATGACATTTTAATAGGGTCTAAGATCATGATTCATCAAAGGATTTTTCAAGGTCACAGGATTCTTAGACAACGCCATGTGCTCAGTTTGAAGTCTTGTGAGCTTTGCAGGAAACACTCATTTGAGTTGCAAAATCACCTTGTTGTCTCCCTATGTACTCATGAATCCCCATGAGATGGTTGTACTTCAATAAACATGGTGAAATGATGTGAAATGTCCCCAAAGTTTCTACCCCCCAACCTTTTCATCGCTTTGCATCACGCTCATGGCCCACCATGCTCCGCTTGCCATGGCCCCGCGCCGGGCCTCGTTCCCGGCGGTTCTACGCCCTGGCGGCACGGCGGCCGCGGGGACCCCCGCCGATGCCGCCGCCCTACGAGCCGCAGGCGCTGCTGGAAAGGTGTCAAGAGACTAGTCGTAGGATAAACCACAAAAAAATATAGTTTAAGATGGTGTCAGTATGTTTCGCATGTCCCCCTCAGGAGCAGCTTCAAATATAGGGCTCGCAGAAAAAATGAATGTGAAAAAAGAAGCACACCCAAACAATCAAACAAGACTGTTGATCTTTATGCGTTGGTGTTAAGGAAATTGAAACCTATCAGAAACTGTACGCTTTTGGCACCTGCATCAGGGAGGGAGCTTTTTCATTTCCCACATCTTTGCAGTGACATAGTATTTGGAGGATCATCCCACTTAGTAACACGTTAGTAACCATGGTTATACACCATTTATGTATGATAACCCGCAGAATGAGGACTTGCCATCACCTTATTAACCACTTACGATACATGGGATGAGCCACCAAGTACCGACTCAAAAGTTTGGTACAACAACCCCCGGGATCACCTGCTGAGAATGTCATCCAGCACCCCGACAAACGCAGGTGCAAATGATGCGGGCGCTTCCTCCCCAAACGCAGGAGGAGGTTGGCTGAGATGGGGCGCAACATATCTTGGGTGCCATTTTGAAGTCCATTCCGTATTCAAAACCATGTGGAAGTTTGGGGCACCATCGAATTATATTAAGAATCCAAACTGACCCATTTGTTCATATCTCAGATTCCCTGAGTCAAAACTATTTGGAAGTTTGGGGCAAACGTTAGCATTGAAAGCTACAGCTCAATGTCTCCGCACCCAAAAAGGTATTCCCTACGAGGTGCACAACAGGGGAATTCAACCTGGCAATGCAACATCCGCCATTTACAAATGATTCATGATCATTTAAGTGGTTAATAGTGGTTAATGGCGGTAAATAGTAGTTATAGATAGTTATGTTATATATATATAAAGTTATGTAATTCATGGTGGTTAATAGTAGTTATATAATGGTGATAATATAATGGGTCTACCCTCTGGCAATCAAACGTGGTGTGCTGGGAAATCACCGTTGGTTCCATGATTTTCCGAGTATAACCATGGGTAAAACCTCCGTTGAAAGGGGATTGCCCAGGCACGTTTGATTTTGACCATTTTGGAATTCCCAAAGGATGGCACGACCAATATGACCACCCCAAATTCTGAGTTGGTTTGGTTTCACGGTAGCTGTAGATGCATCCGTCATAAAACCCATTTAGGAAATCATTTCTTCTCAGCTTTCACCCAACCCACCCAGGTGAACCCATGTAACGTGTTGCTTGGTTTAATCGCCATTTGTGTTGCTTCAAGGCAGATTTTGGTGGGCTTAACCAGCCTACTTTGGGCTATTGGCGCCGGGACCTAGTTCGGAGGCCTCACGATGTACCAACAAACGGTGTCCACATTTATCATGTGATATCATTGCTTTGGGTGCATTCCAGTTTCTGGTTTCAAGTCATTTACTAACTTTCTTAAACAAACACATGTGCCAAGAGGGTATTCTGCCATCATGTATGTCTATGCCGAAGTTATTGCATTTACTGTCATACCAGTAGTACCGCACAAGGCGGTGGCGGAAGTTTCAGAATAGGAAACCTATAGGAGACGTTGGTTGTTGTGAATCACGGATGGCAGAGCGAATCCACTGATTGACCGAAAAGTGGTTG
>Ga0126342_10008791_pt1 | contig 18092 bp, 13 predicted proteins | sample Cyp1metagenome_FD_92528 | JGI IMG/M metagenome (GOLD analysis project Ga0126342, IMG submission 92528) | Coral microbial communities from Lord Howe Island, Old Settlement Bay, Australia - Cyphastrea 1 metagenome | ecosystem: Host-associated > Invertebrates > Cnidaria > Coral ... | reverse complement strand
TAGTTGTAATGGTTGTTGTAATGGTTCTTGTACTGGTAGTTGTAGTTGTGTCTGTATCAGTAGCCGTGTCTGTATTAGTAGTTGTTGTTGTTGTAGTAGTAGTAGTAGTAGTAGCAGTAGCAGTAGCAGTAGCAGTAGCAGCCGCAGTAGCAGCAGCAGCAGCAGCAGTAGTAGTAGTAGCAATACTAGTTGTTGTTGTTGTGGTAGTGTAGCACAATGGAGTGTAGTGTAGCTGTAGTTGTAGTTGTAATTGTAGTGTAGCGTAGTGTAGTGTAGCGTAGTGTAGTGTGCTGCAAGTAGTGTAGCGCAGTGTAGTTGTAGTTGTTGTGTAATTGTAGTTGTAGTGTAGTGTAGCGCAGTGGTACTTGAAGCTGTTAGCTGTTGCTGTTGCTGTTGTTGCTGTTGTTGTTGTGGTTGTGGTTGTGGTTGTGTGGTGTGGTGCGGTTGAATGTCCAAAAGTGGTCCGAACATGTGTTTTTTCCATGTTGACCTGGAAATGTGCCTCGCACCACATCGACATACACTTTTTTGACATCTCAACTTCCCAAAGTGCTCCGGGAATGGTGTGTTTGTACATGGTTTGTACATTTTGACTTCGAAATATGCTTCGCGCCACAACGGCGTGGACTTTTTCAACATCAACGTCCAAAAGTGCTCCGGAGCTGGTGTTTTGTACATTTCGAAATGCGGCAGCGTACACTTTTTCAACAGCTCAACGTCCAAAAGTGCTCCGACAATGAGGTGCTTCCCCAGACCCCCAAAGTAAAATGAGAACCCTTCGCGACACATTCAGGAAAAAACGAGGAAAAAACAACATACCATTTGGGGTGTGCTGAATATTTCAGGGTATTCATGGTGGAATTTCCATATTTATACCGGATGAACATCGATGATCCGTTGCGAGTGTTCTGCCCAGCCTGGCTCAAGTCAATACCCAAACTGTCCTTGTTCTTCAAGTGGAAAAAACAACGCAACAAATGAGGGTTTCCGAAAATAGTACCCCCAAATGAGCAATTTTCATAGGATTCTCCAATATAAACATATATAAACCATCCATTTTGGAAATCCAGCAGAAGCTGCCATCCCCGGGCCCTGACGTGCGCGTGCCAACAATTGCACGGTCTTCACCGTGAGGTTCTGGCGATTCCGCAACGGGACAGCTTTGATCCCATGAGATGTGCCAGTTAGCCTCTGGTAAATCAACAATTTCTATGGAAAGATCCACCATTTATAGCTGGGTAAATCAACGAACTTTCTGAATGTTATAATGACATTCACAGTTTGCGAACTGGAAAATGGCCCAAATCCTGGAGATTTACCCATTAAAAACATGGTGGATCTTTCCAGTTCGCAAACTGTCAACGTTTACCAAAGCTTCGAAACAATGGCAGTGACGATTCAGTGATCCGTTTGGGAACAGCATCATCGGTGACCGATCTAAAAAAGGCGGGCCTTGATGGGAAAATCGCCAGAGATTTGGGGGTTTGACCCATGGACCCATTCAGTAGCTCGAGACTTCTGCCATAAATCTGCCATAAATCCTAGTTAAGCTAAATATGTTTGAACCAACTTAGCTGACTTTTAGAGTGGGGCACCACCTGGAAAAAAAATGAGAAAATCATGGATATGACTCAAATATACTCAAATATCCCCATTGCATCCACATGACATCACCATTGTATCACTATTACATCCCGATGATTGCTTCGTTAAATCCTGATGAAACCTTGTACCAACCCGTGTCAGGATTGAATGGGCAGACACCCATCTAAAAAGGGGATGATTAAGACTCACAGTGGAATCAAATCGGGCTTAATGTTGGTTGACAGGCAAATAAACATGTGCACGATCAATCACTAAGAAATCACATGAAAATCACGAAAAAGATTACTAAAGTTCGAAACCATTCTAAACCAGTATTAACCAATTTGATCTGGGAAATGAATAGGAAATCTACCTGAAACCAAACCAACATCCGTACCGCCACATTTGCTCCAGGTACGCTTTCTTATCATCTGGTTCACTCGTTAAACTATCACTTCGAAATCGGTGGTTTCAACCTCTGAAAAATCATGGAGTTCGTCAGTTCATGGAGTTCGTCAGTTGGGATGATGAAATTCCCAATGGATTTCGGAAAGTCATAAAATTCGATGGTTCCAGTCACCACCACTTCGAAATCGCGATTTTGGTCGCCTCCTCGGTGTTGTCCACCAAAGAACCATCCCAGGGAGGCAAAATGGCATAGAGCGGCGCCTGGAAAGCGAACAGATGGCGAACAGATGGCTGCTATGACATCATGGCATGCAAACATGAGATTTGGAGTGTAAATAAATGATATGATTTAGGATCAACAGATCAACAAGGCGGATTTGAGAGGATTAGCCATGGTGAGAGGATTATTTTTTGTGATTGTTATGGTACTTTCATGGTATTTCCATGTGATTTTCATGGAGAATATGGCAATATGGTACTGAAACTCACGATATGTTCGGGAAAATGATTGATGCACGCTCTTGGATTTCGGCCATGAATTTCCCTGAAAAATTGTCGAAATCCAAGATCCAGTGGGGGTGATCGTCCCAGCTGGGAAGATCTTCCCAATCTCCGTTTCCCATCAATCCCATCCTCCCAGCATTTAGAGATGATTTTTCCATTGAGACCTCCATGTTTTTATAGGCTTTAGACCCATCCCCGACTCAAAAAAAAAAACAACGGGACTCACCACCCCAACCTTCCGCCCGAAGTCATCCACAGGTTCAGCACTGGCCTTTGCTCTCAGTAGCACCTCCGTTCCAAGTGGTTTCACGGCGTGCCAAACGAAAAAAACACAGTTTCACTATGGGCAATAAAAAATTCAACTCTGCTAAAATTTGCCCAATCTAACCTGGTAATGTCTCCATAAAGATCCATAAAGATGATTCTTTGCAATGGATTTCCCCATGGCGAGACCATAGGCAGTTCATGATTTTTGAGGCCCCAAAATGATATAGCAGTTGGTCTTGCCAGCTTACTGGAAAATGTCCCTTCTATACTTCAGTCGAGAAATTTCAATTCTCCACCCTTTTCGGGACCACACTTTTTTTTTGAGTGGTTGTTAACTTTGGTTTTCGATCCTGTATTTTGATGAATAAGTTGTCCATCATGTGGTTAAGATTACCTCTTGCTATAGCTCCTTGGCTGAAAATGGCCATGGCTCCACACCGCCTCCCTCCGAAAGTTGTTGGAGCCTCCACCGCTTCCACGTGCTTGGCATGGCAGGCCAGACTCAGAGGTGTGGTGCCAAAGCTGCTCCTTTGGGAAAGAATTTTATCCCACCGGTCCGACCGACCAGAATAAAAAAAGCGACGAAAATAGAAGCCATGAAAGTATGTTGTTTTAGGGCTGACATCCATCGCGTTCATCAATTTTCTGCCGTCATCAGAAGTGATGATTTTGAGGCGGAACGATGCTTTAACACCGAGATTTGCCTTGTCAACAGAGCACCTGCAACCAGCAGCGCTCCTGACGTTGAGATTTGCCTTGTTTCTCACCATCTCGGCAATGATGCTGCTGCAATTCTGCCTGAGGTCGTGCTTTCCTCCGTGATTTTCAGCAACGCATGGCTTCGCAATCCTGGGTGAAAAAATCACAAGTTTCCTGGGATCTGCCCGGGCTGAGATTGACACATATGCGGCTTCCTGGCCAAGACGTGCAACCTCAGACCGAAAAAATATGGAAAAACCCACATTTTGTCGACCCCAAAACAAACAGCCAGGCCATACCCAGGCTGTTTTCAACAACCAAAAATGGAGCTCCCCATCCCCAAAGGCTCCCTTCACGAGGCGCCCCGCAGGGTCATAAACTCCTTCGCATCTTGTGGACGCATCGGGGCATTGACCTAGCAACGAAAGTTCAGGGAACACCAATCAAACATTAAACTTGAGATTTCGCCACCAAATAAAACCGGATTTCAAGCATCAAGGAATTCACATTGATTTTACTTGGGATATGCCCTCTGGTAAACCGGCAAGGTGAAAGGAAAACAAGGAAAAACATGGCAAGAGAATTCGCGGTTGGAAGAATAGATGTGCATCTGTCATTTTTAATTTATGATGAGTATTGATGAGTTATGTATAAATGGACAATATTCTCGTTGCCCGGTTTGATCACAAGAGGGGTCTACAATTGTACAGGCGAAAGTCCGTTGCTGGTACTGAACATTTGAAGAGCTGACCAAATCAAGTTCAAAATGCGACAAATTGGGGCTTCAGAAGATTCCTTGAAGCCCTTTTTCTCACCAGAAAGAACTCCCGGCTCTTTCAGCCACTTCGGGCTATCCCATGACTCTTTTCACGCAGCATGGCATCCCCTGGCCATAAAAATGTAGCTCCAAGGTCTTAGCCTTCCCGAGATCAACTCATGTTAAGGGTATATATAGCAGCCTAGGAAAAAAAAAAACGGATTTTTTTCAATTGACCACAATTGTCATCGCATTTTACACAATTCCATCTTTTAAGGAGCTTCAAAAAGTGAATTCATCGCCCCACACCCATCTTTTTCCGAGTAACAGAGGCATTTGCCGCAATCAGCCGCTTGACTAATCCCAGGTCACCTCGTAGACACGCTTCCTGCAGGTCTGGGCTGGATTGGCTGGGAAAAATCACTCAAAATGTTGCTGTTTTAAGGGATCTTGGAGCCAAAACAAATGATTGAAGGGTGCTGATTCCCTCTGGATATTTGGTGAAATTCCCTGACTTTGGGCCAGGCCCTCTCACCAAAAAGCTATAAATATTCGAGAGTGTTATCTTCCCCATATGTCAATGCTTTTTTGGGGTCCATTGTATCCTCGGTATCATGTCAAAAAGGCAAATGTGACCCGCAAGCATATCCTCACACACAACACCTACCCTGTTTGTTGGTGTTAGATTGTTGCTTGGACTAGTCCTGTCTCTGACAGTTCATGCATGTTCATGCTAACGTGCACGAGCCATGCAGTTTTTCCTCCTGGCTTCTCAAGTTTATAGGGTGAACAACCAAGTTGTTTTTCTATCAGGGCCCGAACAAAACCTTACAACAGACCGTTGAGCCTCTTTATATATAGGGAATGTTTGGGATGGAATATGTTGGTGAAAATCACAGCCATCCAGGGCCATCCAGTTCCCGTAGGTTCATCCCATGGTCCTGGAGGTCATCATTCGTGACCCTGAGAAGTCTTTGCTCCTCAAGGCTACCAGGAGCCTTCCAGGAATCTCGTCGTTCAGGTGCTTGAACGAACTGGCGGCCACGGAGCGACATGTGAACGTTCGCCACGTGAAAATCGACCAATGTCCCCAAGTTTAAAGGTGAAATGCACTAGTTTCAACTGAAAATCGACAAGTTTCCCAGTCCAAAATGCGGATCTGAGACTGCCAACCATGGAAAAATTGCTCAAGAATCTGGCTGCCCCTTTGCACAAGGATTCCCAGCGTGGTGTCAGAACTCGGGAGAATATGACCATCCCCCCGAACAGCGGGGGACCTTTTTCGAACCACGTGTTGAGAGGAAGGTAGTCTTCCAATGTACAACTGCAACTCATGAAAGGGTCATTATCTTGGAGGGATGGAAATCCTATCCCCCCATTGTATGGCCCCAAGTATGTCATTCCCTGCATTGGATCATGGTTGATACTGGGAGTGTTTTTCCTAACAGGGGGATGGGATTGCCATGGATTACCCAAAGTTGAGGATAATCCTGATGCCCCCACGGTTTCAGCAGAAGGGCCTCTTCTATCCACTCGTCGTTGTCCTGCCAGACACGGCCCTTCAGACAACCCTACGGCAGAAAGAAAAGTTGGAGCGATCATTAGCAGCGATGTGATGTTGACCGTTTCAACACAAACTCTTCTTTGCCCTAAGCTTTCTGCAAAAAAAAATGTATCAAATGGCAAGAAAATGCATCAAATGGCAAGAGTCGTTTAGGGTGCACACTGTTGGTCCAAGATAGACACATGAGAATATGTTGCTAAATCCACATGGCATGGTAGTCAAATCCTACAAATGTTGCTTGCTCGAAATTGCTCGAAATGGAGGATAAAAAAGAATTACTATCTCCACTTTCGTAAGGAAACATATGGTGTTTCTAAACAAAGGGATTCTATGGGTCCTTAAATGTTGAGTCCGCGTTAAATCGTTTTTTCTAGCCAGACCCCTATTTTGGGGTTCGTTATACAGTATACTCAAGTTTCCCAGCCCAACAAAATGCTTAAAGAATGTCAACAAAAGTGTTTCTAGTTCTTGTTGGGTCATTATAGTACACCGAATCTCTAGTTGCTTGGTGTTATTTATATAACTATATACGTATATATGCACAGTACAGCAATATCCCTATGATATATCATCATATAGTCATCCCCGATCACCATTCTGGCTGAAATTACAATCACTCACCTACTTGAAAAGTTCGGCCTTCTTCTGGGATAGTTCTCCTTACATTCACCAATCATTTGCCCGACGTCCGAGTGACGTCCTGACGTCATTTACCCGGATGATCCTCAGAATATCCCCATGAGATCCCATGATGCCACCAGCTGCCATAGTCAGCATCCCCATTCCGTCACCATGTTTATGGGTGGCATGGATGGGATTCCAACCATCCCCATTCATGGTAGTTGTTTTGTGGCAGCCAGTCTTGCCCACATTAGTTTGTAAACATAGTTCAAAACCATAGTTAGTAACTATTTATCATTGTATATAAACTATATATATACAGTATATACATCTCTCTCACCATAAACCCATTAACTATAGCTAGTATTAGTTATATCATATCAATCATATCCCTTATTCCAGCCCCCCGCACCCTTTCACCTCACTGGTGAAGGAACTTAGCTCTTCGTGGTCAAAGTCCTCTGTCAACCTAGAGATGACAAGACCCACGGCGAACCCATTTTTTTGTTTTGTTCCCCTCATGTCACGTGAATTTCATGGGACTTTACCATAGTTTACCACTAAATGCTTTGAAATGTTCACCCTGTATTGACCGTGTTTTCCGATCATTTTCTGAAAATAAATCCACAACTCATCTAAAAATCAAACGTGAAATGGCTCAGAGGTGAAAAGTGAACATTGCAAGGGAAATGTAAAACACAAATGCACAAAGAGTTGTGAATGAACATGCCCAAGGGCATACCATGCCCTCTGGAAATCAAACCATGGCGAGCAATTCCCAGCACTTAAATGGTTTCTCGTGCATGGCGGAAACCAATGAGGGAGCCCCAGTCGTCAACTGCAGGTTGTTGACCTATACGAAGTCATGGTTGATGACTGGATGATGCAAGGGGTACCCACAAATCGGACATTTCGGAAATCAACACATTTTTCTGTTTGATACCCTCTGGTAAACTAACAGTTCGCTATTGAAAATGGCCATTTATATCCATTTATAGTGGATTTACCCATTACAAATGGATATAAAATGGACGCTTCCTGAGTCATAGGGGACCCCCAGTCCCCGTTCTCATCCATGGAACCCCCAAAAAACTGAGCTCACGGCTCGTCGGAAGCTCGAGCTGTGCTCCGGCGGGAGCTGGTGGCGTTGTGCCCAGAGAGCTTCCTGGCACCAAGGGATTGATATTTCCTGATGAAACAAAAGGAAAAATATGGAAAAATGTTGAAGCCATGGTTTTTACATGGTTTTTACCAAGGATATGGGGTTTTTTACCAAGGATATGGGGATATATGGGGATTCCAGTTGAACTTTGAACCCATCCAATTCTAGGATTTGAGACGGAAAATTCACAAGAAACCATGCACTAATTCTGGAAGATATGCAACGTAACCCGTTGCAAACACGGGGAACGGCTTGGATGTGCAGGAGCCAGGAATCATGAGAGACGGAAAATCCAACATGTCTAATCCAGCTGTACTGGGTATCTTCAATACACATTATGGATATGGCTATGGATCAATACCTATACCATTTTTAGTGGGTTATTCACCATAAATCCCAGCTATTTTGATGTGAACAAAAAAGGGGTACTATTGGTTTTGACACACTGCCAGAACTGGGAATATCATGGGGATACAATGGGATGAAAAACATGAGCCTGGGCCAAAGCCCCGGGTATACGAAAAAAAAGAGCTGTGGGCCCGGCTTGGTATCCTGAAAATTTAAAAAAACATCATTTCCAGCAGATGCCTTTTTTTTGCAGCCCAGAAAACCAAAAAAACATGTCAGATCCGATCAAATCTCATCGAAAGTCCTATCCCAGGCATCCCGGTCCTGGGGCTAAACATCCGTCTCAGCTGCTTGGTGGTCAGCTTGAATTTCCGTTTGTTCGTGCCATCAAATTCCCAGGGCTTGGAGATGGGGGCCAACTGCTCCTCACGACCAATTATAATTTGGATGTAGGAATGGACCTTTGGAATGAGATCTTTCAAAAAATTCATCAAGATTTCTGTGAAATTACTGGGATTATCAAGAAATGGGTCCAATCATTCCAATCATCAAGGGGCTTTTATGGAAAAAACGTTTGACACCAACGGGTGGAAGAAAAATCAACCGTTCAGCTGCCATCAGTATTGGGTCGGCTATCCCAGCGTCATATCTGGATGGACAAAAAGCAAGTGTCCAGCATTTAACCTGCAGAAATCCCCCTAAGACTTTATGGAGTGTTCAACATAGAATAAGGTTGTTGGAATGCTGGAATCATGGATTTTCGGATACAGAGGCCTTCTAATCTTTGGGTTTTTGGACCTTGACCCTCTCATATTTCCCCAGTGTGCACCTCCCCATGCCTGATTTGTGGCGGCTGAATCCCAGTTGACCACTTTGAAGCATCTCATGCATGGGTAAGATTGGATCATTTCAAGAAACACCCAGGGCCCGGAGGTGTTTCGACATTTTCTATCAATATTTTCTATCAACTGTCATCACAGCACCTGAAACCTCCTCGATGGTGATGTCGAATTCACCCAGAACCATTGCCACAATTGGTTGCTGTCATAAACAACCATTGATATTAACCATTGCTGTTAACCATTGCTAGAAAAAACACTACACCAGGGTTGGTTATACCCGTTGTAAGCCTGGCTTGTAAGTTGTGACAAGTATGCCCCTTGTTTAAGATCCACTACCAATCGTAATTCAACCACCTTTCTATTTTTTCCTATATTCTACAAATAATCTGATATGTGTTTGTTTGAAAATGGTATACCCCATTCCATCGACTGAGTGATGATCATGTTACCGATTACAACAGCCAATGTTGGGGTGTACCCCATTTTCAGACAGACTCACACTCATATTAATATAACAATAATTCATGGGTAACATCCCCAGTATTCCCTATTCTTAACACTTAAACCACCATCTTTCCTCATGTTTGATACTTCATCCATCATGCTTAAATCACCATTCTTCCCGAATTTTGACACTGAAACCACCATGTTTTTCACCATCCAGAGATGCTTTTTCGCACCAAAATCTGCCCCAGTTTTCATGGTGAAAAACCACCATTGTTCATACACCAAGTCATGGTGAATCCACCATGTGTCACCCCCTGTTGTTTCACCATCCATCCCGCAACCAACCGTGAGCCCCAACATCCGACGCAGCGGCATCAGAGCCTAAGTGATGTGTCGAGATTTGTTTGCCATCGAAAAATGCTGGAAATCCCTAGATCGGTTTACCATGGAAAAATGGTGAAGAACAATAAACATGGTGAACAAATGGTGGTTTTTCACCAGTTGAACCATTAAAAATCTTGGATTGACCATGGAAAAATGATGGAAGATTGGGATTTGACCGATCAAAATGTTGATTTACTCATTGAAAATTAGGATACAGCAACCCCTCAAGAAGATAGTAAGTGTCAACTTTATCACCTATTTCACATCAGAGTTACAACTTTCCTCCATGTCTTTGGGGTTGCTATACACTTAACCCAGCAAATGAGGAATTTCAACCGCAGATGTTGGATTTCACAGGCTGTGAACCGAACTAAAGCAGTTATGTTGTGGCAGTAAACATGTGGATATGACCAACATCAATCGAGTATATGCATATATAATATATTACATGTAGTAATCAATATATAACAATTCATTAATCTTAAATTTGCGCACCCCTAATCCCAACCATGATTCCAGGTGGTGATGTTCTTATGTTTTACCAAGATTATGCACATTACATATCTATTACATCCCATAGCACCACTAGTGTCACTGATTGTCACATGAATATAATGAATCTCAAGTCTTCATGTAGTAGCTGATGAAATCACTACTTGGGGACCCCCTCATGATCAACCAGGAGAAATCGGGCTTGACACTGCTGTTCCAACTCTCTGACCAACTCAACAGCAGAACTGCCTAAAGAATTGTGTAGGCTGAATACTGATCACTGGTATGCTCCAGCGCCAGCGTTTTTGTACCATTACTGAATCAATCCATGGCATCGTTTGCCGTCAAGGCCGCTCAACAAACCAACTCAGAACCTGAGGAACTTGACCCCTCCAAGGCATCCTGGAGATTTTTCTCACCACATCTCACCAAACCAAGCAGCTGGTGACATGTCCTTGGTCCTCATCCTAGCCAGGTGACCCACTTTGAAAGAAACGCGTGACTAAATGGTGGCATAATGAGGATATGAATGGAATATTCATGGGATATGAATGGGATATTGATGACTTGCCCTCCCGAAATGTTCGACATCGCCATGAAAAATGGATGACAATGGCCTATGGAGTGGCCTATGGAGTTCCATGCTTTACTTGGTTTACTTATCAAATGGTGATTTTCCATACCTAAAAGACAACAACCGAGGGTATCAAATGAAGAACTGAATCTTATCGATACCATTTCTCCTATGTTGGGATTTCACGATGGCTATGGGTCTGAAGGTGGAGGATATTTCTGCTCATAAAAATGCTCATTATCAGCGGATTGGATGGCGCCATGAAACTCTTTGAGGCCTCAAATTTCTCTGAATTCTAGTGGAAAACAAAAAGATGTGGAAGAACTCCTGGTTCCCGGAATCCCGGAACATGATCTACGTTCATGGTGGCTTTTCAACTATCTATATGTTTAACTCAGGGTAAAACCTCTATGTTCCGAGCCACTGGCCATGGAAAGGTCCAGAAAAAAACGTGGTTCGTCATCCCTCTGAGAGTTGTTTAGGTGCCACTGTCAGCCACGTCTCAAATCCGCATCCAAAACACTGGCTGCAGGCACCTCAAACCCAAATGAACCCCTATTCATCAGAACCTCCAGAAATGGAGTTTTAGGAGTAGCTGAGTAGCTTAAGATTTTTTGATCCCCCAAAAAGTCCATAATTTTATGGTCCCAAAAAGCCCAAAAAAAACAGTCTCCTCAGCTGGCTCACAATTGGATCGCCCGTCCTGTCACGCCGAGAAAACCCATCATTTCTGCGTTGTACTCTACGGTGATCTTCTCATTTTTTCGCACCAAAGTCCCCAAAAAATTGCAGCGCCTTTGTCTACCTCCCTACCCTGGACCCCAGGCGCCTTCAACAGATTGAGCACGCCCATGAGATTGTTCTTTTTTGGGGCCACATTCCGATGAAACTCCTGCGGCAATGGTGTCCACGGCAAAAAAGCGCCCTTTAGGGGTGCAAAGGCTCCCTACAAACAGGACCGATTCTTTGGGATTATAGTAAGCAAAAAAAAAAACTGTGGAATTTCGTAAAAAAAGTGATTCCACAACTTGAGTGGCCTAGACTCTGATCTTTTCTGCACCTCAAATTGAAGCTTACATCAGCAACGCCCCCAAAGGTCGATGCCGAAAAGTCGGAAACCTGGAGATCGTGGCTTTTCATCTCTTTGAGGGTTGCGCATTCTCGGGAGGTTCTTAAAATGGGAGATCCCGGAAACCATAGGTTTCAATACGGAAATCTTTGGTCATCCATGACGACTGGATGATTTGTGGGTACCCCCAATACTACATCGATTAAGTCCATTATCAATCAATAGAAAAACCATTATTAACATATTTACTAACCATTATTATATAACCGTTAATCGTAGGGCCTACGTAGGGATTTTAGGAAACCCCCATACTGGTGAACTGGTCCTTCCATTTCTCCATCTCGGATGTCCGCGCCTCACTGTTTTGGCTCGAAACACCCTGGTCTTCGTCATCCTGGGCTTCGATGGCATGGGATGCCAAACAGGCGCTGTTTGCCACCAAAATATGGATGTTGCCACCAAAATGTGGATGCAGGAATGGTAAAACATGGATAAACACGGTAAAACCAACGTGGATGTCACATCACATCATCAGGGTTTCGGGTGTCTTTTGCTTCATCATTTTTGGATGGGGAAATGTCTGCGACCCGATTTCAGCTACCACTTGAGCCGCAGACCATTGAATCCGCCGCATCCTGAGTTGGATTCACTGAGCCACCTCTGTCACTATGAAAATCATCTTTGGGCATCAACCATTCCTAACATCAGCTGGCTCATGATATCTGAAAAGGAAGGATCCGGAGATAGTGTAGCTCCAAATTCTTGACCCCAGTAGCCAAACAATTGGGACTGGATGACTGGATAGTGTTTCTTTGAGGGCCCAGGGCCAGACACCAGGCTTCGGGTCATCATTCTGACAAATCCCACGCTTCGGACCTGGATGAAAATCTAGGTCCTCCATCTGGGATTCTCTGAAAATAAGGTATGAACCAAAGATATGCTGATTTTTTTCTGGGTGCCCATTATTTTTGTCAACTGGACATATTTCAGGTATTCATGATAATTTTTCAGTTCGAGATCTTCCAACCCCCAAAAAGATCGAAACCTACTTCCAGGATGCCAAAAAGATGATGTGTTCCTCATATTTGCCCCAAAAATCTGCCAAGTTTCTATCATGTTCTATCTTTTCGGTTGCCTTTTTCAATGGGAATTTTTACCAAATGATGTCGCAGTTTCTTCCCTGAAAATTTCCAGCCCAAACCCACGGCCTGATCAAAGTAGGCTTGTTGTGGATCCGATGATGGCGGTTCCGGCTCCTGGTTTCGGCCGTGGTTCGGTTCACGGCCCGGTGAGTCCCTACTAGCCCCAGTTGCTGACCAGTTACGATAAAAATGGGGTGATACACAAAAAGTCGTGGGAAAACCCCATGAAAAACAGGCGAAAAATCTCCCATAAAATGGTGGTTTTCTGATGTTTTGTGATCAATTTATGATGTTCTGTGCTTCCAATCTTTGCTGGTTCATCTGAGAATCCTCCACTCGGCTGCTGGGCAACATTTTCGAAAATGAAGAAAGGATCTCAGACAAAATATGTCCTTCAACAACTCAGCTTTCGAGAAAATATGTCCAACATTGTCCAGGCATGTTGGAAAATGTCGATTTCTCGGATGCCGAAACCAACATCTTTGAGAAAAAAAAATAGCCTCGATTTCTGGCTCTCCCCAGGCCTCAAGGCGCCATGCCTCCGGTACTTGAGGTTTCGGATGGCCTCATTTCTGGAGTTTCACTCGTGGCGGATGTGGGGATTCAATGGGGATCTCAACAAATGGGATAGGGATGGGTACAAAGTGGGGCCCCCAAACGATAGCTAAGTTGGTTAATAACTCCAATTTCACTATGGTTTATGGTACTTATAACTATAGTTATTGGGGCGAAAACCAACTTATAACTAGGGGGCCCTACATTGTAGGGATGGCAATTCATGAGACCTTCGGGATTCGAAGATTCTACGGCTCTGAAAATGATTCAAAAAATACCATGGGGATTCCATGAAGATTCTATGGGACATTGGGTAGGAAAGCCATGGAAACCCGAGATTCGTCATCAAAAATGGCTGGAAAATTGGGATTGAAGCATCGAAAATGTTGGAAAAATGTTGAACAATGTTCGATTGGATTGGAATGGATGGGTTTGAGGGAAAATGTACAGGAAATCCATGGGATTCTACCCCAAGTAGGGGGTTGGACATTTTCTCATCCAATTTTCGGATAAACAAAACAGGTCTTCAAGCCAGGAAATCTGGGCGTTGAGGTTACAAATGGATATAACTAAAGTCCCGTGGTTGTTGGGATATAACCCCTATAACTATAGCTAGAATTATAGCTATAACTATAACTATAGCTATAACTCCAACTCTAACTATAACTATAACCATAACTATCACTATAACTATAACTGTAACTGTAACTATGACTATAACTATAACTATAACTAAAACTATACTTCTACATCCACCTATAATTGGAACTGCACTTCCAAGTACCCAAAACACTCTCAAGGAAAACACCTGAGTCAACCGGACCATTTCGAACCTTTGCTGCTGTGTCTTTAAACGGCATCAGGCAGCCACGTGACCTTGGTCTTCTGGGTTGTTTCGGCTCGACCCATCTGTGTTTCATCTAAGAAATACAGAGGATTACAGAGGGATTTTATCACGGCGGTATATCTATATCGGTGCCAATTCTATGGCAATCTTGAACGACGTATGGCCATTGAGCGCCACACAGCCGTCAGTGGAACCTCCGTGGATTGAGGTGCGGTGCAGCTGAAAATCATATGGTTTTGTCTGACAATAGGGCATATCCATTGAAAGAATGATAGGGAAAATGATGATCATATCCGTCATATCCCCTACAAATTGGTTATGGAAATATGTGGGTATGGGTCAATCCCTATAGATACATTTTAGTGGGATGAACATCCATTTACCAGTTATTTTGGGGTTCACTAGGTACCAGGGTTTTGACCCATCCCCATGTAATGATAGGGATTTCCGTATGATTTTCCAAATGACACTTTTCTAAGTTTTATATAAGGAAAATGATGCGAATCCATTGGAATCTGCGGTGCCCTCTGATAAGAGACTAAGCCATATATTGGGGGGTTCCATGCTTAAAATCCCCATTTATGGATCCAACGGATAAAAAATATGGAAAATCCATTGGGGGTAGCCCCATTTTAGGAAACCCACATATCCAAAATGACGCGTCAAATAGTAGCAACCACCAAAATGTTGTTCTGAATGCCGACCACACGGCCGCAACCATACAGACTTCGGCCATCAACACATTTTGAACAAATTTCAATGCTGCTTGACCCGGCCCTTCAAAAATGTATATTAATAAACCAAATCAAATTTGCAAAATGATTTTTTTTTGAATCTAGATCCATCTAGATCCCCAGTTTCAAAGCAATGTTTTGTGGACTACTTTCCACCTTGTTTTTTTGTTCAAAAATTATGACTCCACACCTGCTTGACGGAGACCACAAGGCATGGAGCCCTGCATGGGCGGTGCCTGAGCCGCCAAAGGAATTCCTTATCATTCAAGAAAATACCTTATGCCAAAGTAACATAAATGTGGAAAATTGCTCATTTATCTATGAATTGGCTATAAAAATGCTGATGTTCCACATCCGTGCTAATATACCCGATGGTATCATTGATAGGGAAAAAACAAAAAAATGGAATTGTCCCAACGGATTTCTTGAACCGGGCCTTCAACACGTCTGCATGCTGCGCGGCATTTCGCCTGCCAAATGAACGAGGACAAAACTAACAGTCATTCGCAGTCACTGTCAGTTTTTTTTGTGAGGTAAAGTGGTGTCACAAATGTGCAAAATGTGTTATTTTGCCGGCAGCTGACCTCTGGACTTTCCAAGTTCAAGGTTTTTTTCTGAATTTGAAATACATTGGATTGAGGTTCACTACAAGTTAGAAGACCCATGTCATGCGCAAACATGCCATATTATCAACACAATTCAACACATGAACCAAACACGGAGCCTTCGCAATTCAATGAAAATAATGCATTGCTTGAGCAAAAACCACGATGTCATGGCACTCGCCAGCATGCAGTTGTGGAAATCTTGGAACCCACGTTTGTTTTGGAAAACAAAAACGGATTATATATATATAATAGAGAACCCCAATGCCATAAAAAACATATTGGTTTTTGACAACCCGTTCCAAATCAGACACCAGGTTCATTTTATTTTTGGTTCCACATGCCCCAACATGTCGTGGGGTGAAACACCCCCAACACAGCATTTTAGCATCACATCATCACATCCCATGACTCTGTTGTAGGGGCTGAAACCTGATGAACCCACAAATTTTGGCGGAATTTCCACTTTTCCAACGGATATATCATGTAATCGCCAATGGGGGAATCATTGCAAGCAAAGGTTTCAATGAAGACCTGTGATTTGTTTGCTTGAAAAATATGTTTTTACAAGAATGCGAACCAAGAAAAACATAGTTCGAAATACGTGTAGGTTCTGAAAATTTGAACCCAACATGTTTATTTTTGCGAAGCGGGCAGCGTCACTTTTTTTGAACCACACGCCCTAGATATGCACAATGAGTGTAATGTGCCAACGGATGAAAAATGTTGTACACGTCTCTTCTCGATTTGTGCGTGTTTCTCACTCCTCCTTCCAATACTGCAGCCTTCAGCTCAGTTTTGGTTTTTTTTGTATTCATTTGCCTTTTTTTTCCAGCTTTTGTATCTGTAAAAGGGCACAGTTTTCCAGAGAGAAAAATAAAATTTTGTTTCATCCGCCTCTGTAGATGTTCGCCACTGCTTGGTAATGGTTTGGTGTTTCCGATCGGTTTTGATCAACTGCGTTTTGGTACATTTCATCAAACATTGCAGCTACTATGTTTCTGCATCGTCCACACATTTTCCTCGCATTCTCTGTTCGAATCTCATACAAGAAACCAAGAATTGTGTTTTGAACAGTAAGTACCCCGCCCGTTGGCTAACTGGTTCGACTTCGACTTCGGGTTCGGGTTCGGCTTCGGGAGTGACATTGGAGAGAGGTTGCGGAATGATCGACTTCGACTTCGGTTTCGACATGGATCCTGTATAGGTTCCTGAGACATGGATCTTGTAGAGGATCCGAGACATGGATCTTGCACAAGAGTTCTGTAGAGGATGCACACAAATGGTCTACTGTAAGAAAAGGGACCTAGACCCATAGATCCACAGACATGGCTCTTGCACAAGTGCTTTGCAGTTGCCCTATGACAGTCTCATCTTTGATTTCCCCGTATATTGGTTCGACTTCGGGTTCGGGTTCCGCTGTGGGAGAGACATATGGAGAAGGGGGTGGGAACGCTCGACTTCCACTTCGCTTTGGGCATGGATCTACGTAAAGCCACCTGAGCCGCAGCCAAGCAGCACGGAAGCAGGGGGTGGGAGTGGAGAAGGGGCGGGAAGATCGACTTCGACTTCGGTCTCGACTTCGGGATGGATCCTGTAGGGACATGGATCTTGTAGAGGATCCGGGACATGGATCTTGCATAAGTGCTTTGTAGAGGATCCTCAAACATCGATCTTGCAGAGGACAGACCTGGATCCAGAGGGCCAGAGCCATGGATCTTGCACAAATGCTTTGTTGTTACGCTATGATACGCTATGATACTCTCATCTTTGACTTCCCCCTGCGCACTGGTTCGACTTCGACCTCGGGCTCGGGCTCGGCTACGGCGATTTTCGGGCCGGGACTAGATAGCAAAAGCACCTCGATTGTTGGCCTTCTTGTTGCGCGGAAGCCGATGACGGCGGCCAGGGCTGAATCAAGCTCCCTGCGGCGGTAAGCTGTGTGCAAAGGTAGGAATATGCTGGACATACAACGCAGAGGAGGCCCGCACATGCGAAGCTTGATTTCAATTGGCTTTCCGGCCCCAAAAATGAAATCTGAAAGCGCACATGTGGTATCAGCTGTCTCCGTTCACTGGCTCCAATGTGGCGATTACGATGCAGCACGACACAGGCAACATACAACACCAGGACAAAAGTGTTTCCTCTTGACTAGCTGCAGCAACCCTCTTTACTTTATTCCGACTTGAAATACGATCCGCCACGCAAGCCACGCGAAATGAGGATAACTGATCCGCGGCTGACGATCATAATGCCTATAAGACGCTAAACGGGAAAAAACTTTCCTCCTCCTGATGTATACACCAATCCTTCGCTACTCCGCGCTACTCCGCTACTCCGTGCTATGTTTTAATTCAATTACCCAAATGTAATTGACACGATATCGAATACGATGACGGAGTAAGAAAGCCTTCAATACTTCACCTTCCCACATCTTTCCCTATTGGGTAAGCAGATTCTTACTCCATCCCGTTTTAAATTTATACT
>Ga0126342_10008790_pt1 | contig 18093 bp, 22 predicted proteins | sample Cyp1metagenome_FD_92528 | JGI IMG/M metagenome (GOLD analysis project Ga0126342, IMG submission 92528) | Coral microbial communities from Lord Howe Island, Old Settlement Bay, Australia - Cyphastrea 1 metagenome | ecosystem: Host-associated > Invertebrates > Cnidaria > Coral ... | reverse complement strand
GCTGGCTTGCTTGCTTGCTTGCCTGTTCCCTGCGTGGCCTGCGAATAGATTTCTGAAAAAAAATCCCCGGGAAATCTGAAAAAAAATCCCCGGAAAAATACGTAGCCCATGACACATACCCAAACGAAGCTCAAAATGGTAGGGGCTTCCCATCAATTCCCCGATTTGGCCCGCCATCCCCGCCTAAGTCCAGCAAATCCACATAGATCATGTCATGTTCGTGGCCTGGATCCTTATCAGCCGGCGCTCCCCTGGCATGGGGGCGTGGGCGCTTGGGGGAGAAAGGGACCCAAGAAGCAAATAATTCATGAGCCATATGGAGGTTTCGTGACATGGGGGGTACCCCCAAATCATCTATTTTAGATTGGGATTTTCCACTATAAACCATCCAGCATTTTGGGGGTACCCCCATGACTATGGAAACCCTCATATCCATCTATATATACATCATACTAGGCTATATCCATCTCCCAGAGGTGTAGGATATCCCACAAGTGGCTGCACTGGATGGGTTACTGGGTCTGATCCAAGCGATTTTTGTCGCTGGCGCCTGGCGACCTAGTGATTAATGTGGTTGAAAAATGATTAATGTGGTCAAAATAAAATGATTAATGTGGGTCCAAAAAAATGATCAATGTGGTTGAAATAATAAACCATCCCCAAAATCACCATTTTTATAGGTGGTATAAACAATTCCCATGTTTGGGTGGTTTATGACATTGTTTTAACCACATTAGATGATTTTGATACGTAGGATGTCGATTCAACAGCGGGCCTAAAAAACCGTAAGAACCCCAAGTGTGGCCACACTGGTTGGGCAATTATGGAACTGAATGAGCACAATCTTCTTGGTTCATAAAAGTGTGCGGCTTTAAATCCGACATCTTGGGATGTGCCCATCTCTTAGTGCTAGCTGGTGCTCGTGGTAAGCTTGCCGGCCATTTGGAAACAGTGGCCCCCAAACTTTCGGGAAATGTTTCAGACCCAGGTTGGTCCTTATCGATTTCTATCTCTGAATCGCAGCCGGAAATCTCTGTATTTTCCTTAAAAGATCAGCTAGACACGGTAGTTTAGCAAACGTGGTCCCCTAAAAGGATCCCTACCTGGTGTCCCCACTGGCCTAGGGGATCCTCCCAGGGTCCCAGTTTCGAAACCGCGATCCAAGTAAGATGATTTTTTTTAAGTGGAAAGTCGTCAAAAAATCCCCATGGAAATCCCAGTAAATCACCATGAAATCCTTGGGTATTCCCATGAAATCCCAATTTTTGCAAGGATACTAGCCCATTTTTTGTTCCCTCCCCATGAAATCCCAACTTTTTGCTCGGAAACTAGCCCATGAATTTTAAGTTCCCTCGCTACTAGTTGGTAGCCACTCACCATTTCAGCTGATAATATGTTATGCATCCCCATTTCTGGCTACAAATCAACCTGTTTCGTGGTATCACCCCAGTTTTGTTGGCCCATTATCAAATAAAGTGGGCATGATAGATAGATATATATATACATATATATATATATGGGGATTAATCCAAATTCAATCAGCAATTGTGTGATTAATTGAAATATCCTATGTCAGAATATCCAATGTCAGATTATCCAATATAATTATATCCATATTGGGGATTATCCAATGTATAAATCCCCGAATATCCTACGTCAGGGGTTTTCCTACCCCGATGCGAAAATGGGCGGAACAGTCCTGTCGGAAATCAAGAGGTCAAATCATCCGTGTTTTTCAAAAAAACTGGCTCTCCTTTGCCCACAAAAACGGCTCGCGCAAGCCTGTCCATAGAATACCCTCTGGTAAACTAACATAACTATGCAACATCACCATTTTTAATTGGAGAACTCACTATAAATGGCCATTTTCAATAGTTATGTCAAATTACCAGAGAGTAATTTCCATTTCAAACGTGGAAACCAACATGGTTTACGAAGAACTCGGAGGTTGAACCATGATTTGGATTTGCGCATTTTTTTGGGGGTTCAAAATTTACAGAAAAATCTCTATAGATTCCCCCTTTTTTACGTGGTGAAATTTCCCAGTTGTCAAAACAAAAAGTCGCCGTCAAAACAAATCCATTGTATCACCGTTACCATCTGGTTATTTAGCATAGCCATGGAAAATCACAATTTTCAATAGGTAAACCATCTATAAATGGGTAATTTTCCATGGCTATGTTAAATAACCAGAGGGTAAATCCCATGAAATCCCAGTAAATTCCTTCAACAAACCCAGGATGACGACCCCACCAATCAGATTCCGCCCGTTCACCGTTCACCACTTCACCAGCCGCGCCTAAAGAAGGACTTCTTGGTCGCACGTGCGCCAGCCTTCGCAGACTTCTTGGTGGTTGCTCTTGGAGCGGCACCTGAGCGTCCAGTGTCGTCCATGGTCGCCAAGGAGTGAAAACCCCATCTCCTCTGGTAAACATACAAAAAGCTATTGAAAATTGCCATAGAAATAGTTGATTTACCATGAAAAATGGTGACGTCCATAGTTTTTTGTAAACGTTTGCCAGAGGGTAAAACATTGGAGAAATCATTGATTGGATGTCCATCATATACCAGGAAATGAGGATCTTACCAACAAAAATTCGATTTTCAATGCGACTATACAGAAAATATTAATCCAAATCAAATTCTATCAAGCATGTATCGTCATATATCAATGAGTTTATTTTCATGATATTCCCATTACGTACCCATTAAAGCAAGGAGGATTCTCTATATTTTATATATATATATACCCATATATATTATATATATAAAGCCATTATATATCCATTATTCCCATACATTGTATAATATTTTGTATGCTCATGATATTCCCACTATATACCCATTATATTTAAGTAGTTGTGGGGGCACACAACCGTATATAAACATATATGTTTCACTATTTTTAGATATATCACGATATTCCTCATACACCACTTACATGTTATATTCTCATAGTATTCCCACTGTATACCCATGAGTACCCACCACGGAATTAGACTCATCAAATATCCCGCTATATGATCATGGTATAATCTGGTGGTTCATCCCACTTAGTAAGTGGATTAGAACCCTACGTGCAAGTGGATTAACCTTACTTATCCCACTTAGTGGGGTTATAACATGTTAGAATCTTATAACCCACCAAAACGATTTGTGGGATTTGTTCACCAAGTATATTCCCCGATTTTCATGGAGGTTTATAGCTGGGAAAATCATCTACAAATGAGGGTTTCCATGATTATAGATTATATATCTATAGATAGATAGATCTATAGATAATCTACAAATGAGGATTTCTATCATGGGCTTCCCATGAATTCGCATCCCATCGCTTCGCTCTTCGCTCTTCGCATCGCACTCCACGCGGCACCTTCGGCGGCCTTCACCGCTTCAGGCGAGGCCTTCAAAATCAAGCGCTGTGGTGCACGGCCGCGGCTCTGCTTCAGCATGCGCCTAGGACCATGGCAGGGATATATGTATATGTTTATATACCCAGTCATGGGAAAAATCATGGACCTAATGGGATAATTGTGGAACTGGCTTGACAGGATATACTGGGATATGAATATGTAAATATGTATGTATATGTATATGTATATGTATATGTATATGTAAATGTACATGTACATGTACTTGTACATGTATGTATGTATGTCTGTATGTCTGTATGTCGGTATGTCGGTATGTATGTATGTCTGTCTGTCTGTATGTCTGTATGTCTGTATGTCTGTATGTCTGTATGTCTGTATGTCTGTATGTCTGTCTGTCTGAATGTCTGTATGTCTGTATGTCTGTATGTCTGTATGTCTGTATGTATGTCTGTCTGTCTGTCTGTCTGTCTGTCTGTATGTCTGTATGTCTGTATGTCTGTCTGTCTGTCTGTCTGTCTGTATGTCTGTATGTCTGTATGTCTATGTATGTATGTATGTATGTATGTATGTCTGTATGTCTGTATGTCTGTATGTCTGTCTGTATGTCTGTATGTATGTATTCATGTATTCATGTATTCATGTATTCATGTATTCATGTATTCATGTATGCATGTATGTATGTATGTATGTATGTATGTATGTAAATCATATACTATGTATACATATATATATATACCATGTATTATGTATATATAATGTATTATGTATATATATATACATACATATGTGGGTGTGCATATTCATGAGCAACCATTTTTACTATCGGGAAAAGGTGATGCAATAAACATGCTATGTAAAACAAGTTCGCTGCAACCCTGACGTTGCTCCACGTCTGACTTCAGGTGGCTATGAAAATAGAGTTGGTGTTTTTACTCCAACCAACATATTGTTCATAAAGGGTGGCGAATTTTGATCCCTTATGAAGATAAAGATGATGTTATTACCCCAATCAACATATTGCTCATAGGGGTGGCAAATTTCGATCCCTCATGGAGATATATATTTGATGCTATTACCCCAATCAACATATTGCTCATAGGGGGTGGCGAATTTTGATCCCTCATGGAGATATAGTTGGTGTTATTACCCCAAGCAACATATTGTTCATAGGGGCTGGCGAATTTTGATCCCTCATGGAGATATATTTGATGCTATTGCCCCAATCAACATATTGCTCATAGGGCGTGGCGAATTTTGATCCCTCATGGAGATATAGTTGGTGTTATTACCCCAAGCAACATATTGTTCATAGGGGGTGGCGAATTTTGATCCCTCATGGAGATATATTTGATGCTATTACCCCAATCAACATATTGCCCATAGGGGTGGCGAATTTTGATCCCTCATGAAGATATAGTTGGTGTTATTACCCCAAGCAACATATTGTTCATAGGGGTGGCGAATTTTGATCCCTTCATGAAGATAAAGATGGTGATTATGATGATGATGATGATGATGATGATGATCATCATGATCATGATGATGATGATGATCATGACGATTGTAATTGTAAGTGTGGAGCAACGTCCGGGTTGGGGCGAACAAGTTCAAACCATACCAACTACATATGTGGTATCCACAAATATCTCTACAATGCAACGGCATAATATCATTCAGAATATCCCCGCATATTCCTCAACCACAGATCTAGATGATATGATACTATGTATATGTATACTGGTTGGTGGTTTCAACCCCTCTGAAAAATATTAGTCAGTTGGGGTTATTATTCCCAATATATGGGAAAAAAAATGTTCCAAACCACCAACCAGTGATACTATGTATATGTACAGGTGTGTGTATATATATATACTTCCCGAATCTTTCCTAAGTTAACACTCCCCTAAGTCACCACTTCTCTGAGTCACCACTTCTCTGAGTCAACACTTCTCTGAGTCAACACTCCCCTAAGTCACCACTTCCCTGAGTCACCACTTCCCTGAGTCACCACTTCCCTAAGTCACCAACACATCCCAAAGATAAAAGTCATCCGTAACTCGTGATGTATCGTTATGTGATGTATGGTTATGTTATGTATTGTTGTGTGATGTATTGTTGTGTGATGTATTGTTGTGAGATGTTTTTTCTTTTTATGTGATGTGTTGCTATGTAATGTATTGTTACTGCATTACACTTCGTCCGCAACTCGGAAGTTTTGCTTCCCAACTTCCTTTGATTATCGTACCCATTTGCTCCCTAGAAACCCCAAAAAATATTGCACTGGAAAAAATATCAGCCTTTAATGTGAAAATATGGGATAAACATCTCTAAGTTGATGATTTCGAGCAAGTCCATTTGCATCCCAGAGGGTATCATCGTTTACCTATCAAAATTGTGAAAACTACCATTTCTTATCTACCTATGTCAATCTATATTATCATCATAGCCAATTTTCAGACAAACCCATCTATCATACCATCTACCTGTTAATGATAAATGGTCCGATGAATCTTATTGATGATAAATTGTACCTTACGATTTTATCGTATCTATTTTCCGACAAACGAATTTATCGTACCCGTTAAAAAATGTACGTCAGGGTGCATCCCAGGTCCCAGGAATGGTAAGTCGGTCACAACCATATGAAATGTCCCAGTTAGATTAGTGGTATTTCCCAAGGTATATATGGCTTGTAAACCACTTACAATTCCTGGGATGTACCTACAAGTAACCATCTGGTAATTCCACATAGCCATGGAAAACGGTCCATTTGTAGATGATTTAGCGAGAAAAAAGACGGTGATTTTTCAGTTCGCAAGCTGTTAAATTACCAAAGGGTATTCGCTACTAACCATCATCAACTATTATTCACGAGCCATTTTCCTACTACCCTCTGGTAAACGTTTACATAACGAACTGGAAAATCACCATGCTATTAATGGGTAAATGAACTATTTCGACTGGGCCATTTTCAATAGCAAACTGTTTGTTTCCCAGAGGGTATGTCATGTACATATATTACACCATCCATAGAAATTCCCATGAATTTCCCATTAAATCCCTTTAATTTCCCATGAATTTCCCATGATTTTTCCTACTAACCCCATGACTATCCCATTGTTATCCCCTGATTTCCGGGTACCTCGAAGAGCCACCAACACTCCACCTGTCCCACGCCTGCGCCGCAGATTCTCTGCCAAGATGTCGGCATCTTTTAGACTTCTTGCTGTCCTCGGAGACAACATGTTGGTCCAGCGGTGCTCGTCAGTCCTATGGTTAACACAGGATGGGGCCCCGCAGTGATGTGAAATAGCCCCCATGAATACTAGGTAGATATAACTATAGTATTCATGGATCTTAACTATGTTTTATGTTTGTTGCTTTATAAACCATAACAAAACCCCATGAATACTATAGTTATATCTACCATAAACCATAGAATTCAGCCACAAAAATAAGGCAACTGAACGCTATCGAATGGGGGCCCCATCCTGTAGTAATTACAGTAAGTTAAGTGATTAACCGGGTGAATAATTTAATGATTAGGGTAATTCGGGGATAATCTTAGGTTAATCATTAACTTGTGTTACCCTCTGGTAAACTAACATAACTATGGAAAATCACCATTTTCAATAGCTATGTTAAATTACCAGAGGGTAACTTGTGTTAATCACCCTACTGAGTAAGTCCTGGATTTTGGTGGGATATCCCATTGGTAACTGGGTGATATTCCAAATTGCATACCAGGTGCTTCGTGGGGTGATCCTGCCATATGTCCACGAGTGTGGTAAAGCCGTAAAGCCAGCCATAAACCTACCATTTGGGATGGTCAATGACTAGTAAAAAAACGGATAGGAAAGCACGTTGGTTATCAAAAATGGAGAAGAATGGTGAATGAAACCAACTGTTTTAAGGGTAAAAAGCTGGGTATATCATGAAACAGTATGAATATATAATCCGACATTTCATAGCTATACCCATTATATATATCCATTAAATAAGTCATCCCATTTATACCTACCCATTCATTATAAAATATTATAAAGGGTTAATATAATGGCTATCGGGAAATAGCCCGACCATGATCCCCAGGTCCAAGGATATTTTTTTCAGCAAATCCTTTGGGATCATCCCCCATGTTTGGACCATACAAAAAACGAACAGGAAAGATCCACCATGCTATTAATAGGTACCCTCTGGTAATTTAACATAGCTATTGAAAATGACCATTTATAGTGAGCTTTCCCATTAAAAATGGTGATTTTCCATAGTTGTGTTAGTTTACCGGAGGGTAAATCAACTATTTCGACTGGGCCATGTTCAATAGCAAACTGTTTGTTTACCAGAGGATATAGATACATATATATATATATGTATATATAGAGATCTAGATATATCGCATCAAAATGCATCAACTAGATCCCATCATTCTCACTTATCTCATGACTTGTTTTTTGTTCGCCCCCGATTTTGCGTGGATTCATCCCCAATTTTTGGACAAACCAATAGTATCCATGAGTTATACCCCTATCATTATGAATGGTTTGATACCTACACATGTTGTTGGTGATTTTTTTTAATGATTGGTTTGATATCTCCATTTTGTCGCAAATCACCAATGATTCATAAGAATCATATTGATAATAATAATTCATTGGTTATGATATCACCAAATTAGTTATGATATCACCATAATAATCACCAATGATAATCCCGAAAACGGTCAAAGCTGTGCTTCGTTTAGTAAACTCCCCAAATTGTTCTTGTCTATTCATCGGATCCTATCCCGCTAAGTGGTGCCTCCCAGATATAAAGTTGTTTACAACCCCCATTAACTATATCTGGGGTTTGTTTTAAAAAAAAAAAATGTTTTTAACCTAACAATCGGGTTGTTAATGGATCAATATGGTTTAACTAACAATGGTCATTAGCTAAAAAAATGAATCAACTTGTGACCCGAGTTATAAATCAACTTAGCTCGCAAAATCCACGTATGTTGCTCGGATCAAATCACTTCTCTTCGTTAAGCCCCAAAGACTTTCAGTTATATTTTGTTATATCTCCATTTTTCATGGTTAAACCCCCCACCTATAACCATGAAATAAGGGATACAACCACGAAAACCTGGTTGATTGGATATGAAATAAGGGATATATATATATATATATATATATTATATATATAACCATGGATTCTCCAAAAAATATGATGGGATCTCCCTTATATCCAATCAACCAGGATATCTTTCCTTTCCCACCGGGAGGTCCACCATGGTAACGTCGAGGCGCTTCCCCGGGAGCAGAAACTGCGGATGCGCGAAGCGTCGGCGCAGCTGCAGCGTTCCCGAACCCAAAAACGGCTCCCAGAAGCGCACGGTGCCGTCCTCGAAAAGCAAGGCCATGCATGGGGAACTCGGCAAAAACCCATGGGGAAAGTAGTGATTTAACCAAGAAAAATTGATATTTCATGGTACCCTCTGGTAAATTAACATAGACCCTGGCAGTCATCGGGTTTGGAAGATTAGTTTCCATTAAAACTAGGCTATTTTCAGGGTCTATGTTAAAAAAACCAGAGGGAATTTAGAGCTGATTGATGATAGTTGACGACAGTTCACTTGCTTAAGTAACCAACTTGTGTGGGGCAACAGCTTGTACGCGGCTGTATCCTGCTTATACTTGGGGGTCCAGATGGACAATTTACCTCTGGTAAACATACAAAAAACGAACTGGAAAATTACCATCTTTAATGGGTAAATCAACTATAAATGGCAATGTTCAATAACTATGTTTGTTGACCAGAGGGTGTATATATATACGTATATTTGTATATGTATGTATATATATATTGTAGATAGATAGATAGATAGATAGATAGATATGTAATTGAAATGGGGGTAGGATTATAAGAAGCCATCATACTGTGGATGGAAGAAATCCTGCACCAGTTGGTAACTATTGGTAACTATTGGTAACTATGAAACATTATAAGTAATGGGATTATAATGGGATAAGCCATCTACCAACAGGTGCAGGATTTCTTCCATCCACAGTAGGGATATAATGGTCTATACTTGGGGGTGCATGACCCAGGAATTGTAAGGAAGTGGGTAATAACCATATGAAATACCCCAGTTGGATTAGCCGAATATCACCAGTTATGTGTGGTTCATAAACCACCATCACTTCTTGGGATGCACATCCAAGTAACCAAGCAATGTCAAAACCAAAAGTGTGGCCTTAACCAGGCCGGAACTGAGATTTAGTTGCTGAAAATCACCACCAACATGGGGGTTCTACCAGCAAAAAGTTGGGTTGAACTAGCAAAAGATGCGAGTCTTGCTACAAAAAGGCTAGGAATTGTGCTTAATGAATCAGCACAGAGTTGGTTTATCTTAATCTGGACAAATTATAAATATTCACTAATTTTAAATTGCCATTTCAAGGACCTAAATTCGAGGTACCTACCATATACTGTATAGGGCCTAAATTTCAGGACTGTGTACAGAAATAACAAAATATGGCCATAAATATGGTTAACAATGGTTCAAAGTACCTCCATTTTCGGGGTCCTGAAATTCCCATTGATATTTGGTCTCACACGAGGCCGCCGGTCCTCTTCAAAGACAGCAACCTCAAGTGCCAGGAAGATACCGAGTTGAAGCAGCAAAAATGGTGACTTCAAAGGAATTCAAGCTTCAAAGATGCTGATTTCAGGGATTTTATGGTTTTTTATGGTATGATAGATATGTATGTGTGTATATATATATATGCGTATATAGCCCGGGCACATGTGGTCGCAAGCATGCTGGTAACCCCCATGATTGATACTTCTCCCCACATTTTGTTGGTGAACCCCACGTGTCCGTGGCTAAACCCCCTCGAAGAGATCATCGTATTTTTCTTCCTTGGAAGATGTTGAGATTAATCTATAGATTCCCCCATTGAAGTTTACCCATGGTTTTCCTGGAATAATACGTAATATTTGGAGATATTTGGTAGGTGAAGCCACATTTTTTCACCCATGTTTTCCCAAATCTTTGGAAAAAAGATCATGAAAATCTGTTCCTGCTCCGTCTTCGCTGAGCCCAAGAGCCCAGGAATGCGGGTCGCCCCTCAGATTGGTGCCACAACACACGTAGGCCTGAAAAAGGAGTTACGCTGCAGTCAGGTTCCCAAGCGATCACTTGGTGAACTCTTGGGTTGTCCTCTGGTAATTTGTTACATAACTGGTGGTTTCCAAAGTCATGGGGGTACCCCCAAATGGATGGTTTATTTCATGGAAACTCCTATAAAAATGGATGATTTAGGGGTACCCCTATTTCAGGAAACCTCCAACTATTGAAAATGACGTTGTTGACTTTTCCTACTAAACATTCTGATTGTCCATAGCTATGTTAGTTTATCAGAAGATAGGGGAATATACTATAAACCAACTTACATAAGTGGGGGTTCTGACCTTGTGGCTTTGTCTTTAGTTGTGTACCCAACATGTTTTCTGGTTTACATATATGTTTATCATTAGCCATTTGGGTGGTATACCCTATGTTCAAACACATCCATATCACCAACCACACAAGGGGTTCAAAGGGGTTTATCAATGGGCTACCCCCAAGGCTAGCTGATGATCCCATCTAAATTAGCTATGGAAGCCATGGCCCATTGATAGATGATAAACCTGACTTAATATGAGTTACCTATTTAAAAATGGTGATTTTCCATAGCTACGTAAAATTACCAAAGGGTAAGCAAATGGACAATCTTGGTCTTACCCTCTGGTAAACATACAAAAAACTATGGAAAATCACCATTTTTAATGGGAAAATCCACTATAAATTGCCATTTTCAATAGCTTTTTGTATGTTTACCAGAGGGTAATCAAGAAACACAGGGATTTCACCAAGAAGGTCTCAGTATGTCTCAGTGACTTACAAACATCATCCATGTTACAATGGCCAGTGGTCAATGTAAACTAAAAAAAGTTGCCATGGCAGTTGATTACAACTGCTCGGGGTTTCACCCCAGTGCTTCACTGGGTGTTTTTTCGCCGGCCCCAGGGGCCCAGGGGCCCAGACAGGGTCAACCCTGGATGAGTGACATGTAAACTACAAAAAACGATGGAAAACGACCATTTTTAATGGGTATATATATATATATCCACTATTTCGACTGGGCCATTTTCAATAGCAAACTGTTAATTTACCAGAGGGTACCCTCTGGAGAGTGACATGTGACATGACTCTCTAACGAAACCGCGAAACGGTCCATTCCACCAGTAGGAACGCTCCACAGCCTTGAAGGAGAGGCCCAATAAGAGGCTGCAATGTAGCAGGGCATGCTCCAAAATCTGGCGAAGTTGAGGATCTCTTCACACATATGACTTGGTAGGAATGGATTCTGGTGACAATGCTACTGTGTTACCTATAATGAACATACAAAAGATATCTTAATGTGTACACACCTACAGTTGTAACTACGTCTACCCTCTGGTAAATTAACATAGCTATTGAAAATGGCCATTTATAGTGGATTGACCCAATAAAAATGGTGATGTTCCATAGTTATGTTCGTTTACCAGAGGGTATATTCGTAATACACCTATAAATACTGTAGAAACGAATCAGTTAACTGGGATCGCCAAAAAAAAGGCTGGGCGAATTGGATAGAAAGCATGACGTCTGTGAAACCGTTCCGACGTCCAAAGCAGCCCATGTCTAGAGACAATGGAAGAAAACGGAAAACCCATCAGATGCTAAACAGGAAGGCACACAGTAAATATTGCAAATATTGAGATACATATACCTCACTGGACATATCAGACTGATAATGTCTGACAACAATGAAATGATAGCTAGTGATGACAATCCTGATGCTCTTTGTAGCTGGATGTGCATCCTAGGAATTGTAAGTGGTTTACAACCCACTTACAACATCATATAAATTGATCTAGCTGGGATATTTCATATGGTTGTTACCCACTTCCTAACAATTCCTGGGTCCTGCACCCCCAAGTACAGACCATTATATCCCTATGATGGTTGGTTATAATCCTCCCAACATGTTCAATTAATTGTGCATTAATTATATCCCCGTGACATGGTGAATCTTAGATACCTGGCAAAAAATCGAATGTTTAGCTGGTGAATGGACTCATTTTATCACTGATAGCAAAAGATTGCAAGTAAAACAGGTTGATCAGGGTCATGGTATGTGACCTTAGATTCCGAGTTAATTATGATGGGTCAACCTTTGTTATTTATGCAGCAGTTGATAGATGGTAGGCATCCCATTATTTCTAGGGTTTCAACCAATAATGTCCTTTTGGTAAAAAATAGAGGGGCCGGTTTGGTATACCATCTATCATCATTTACCTGTTGTTAAAGGGGTTTCTTCAAACCCCTCTATTTTCATCAACCAACCGCCAACCAATGGGAAAAGAACATCTAGGCTTGCCAGATGGTAAGCATCCCATTATTTCTAGGGTTTCAACACTTGAAACCCCAAAAAAATCATGGGATGCCTACCATCTAAGTTTCAACCATCCTTTTGGTGGTGCAGACTGCGCAACCGATGGGTCACCAGCCCTCAAAGCCGGGCTGCACCTGGCCCTTGCGCAAGGCACAGAAGAAGTTGGGGGTACTGACCTCGGCGAGAAAATTTTTGGATCAAACGAAGGCCTGAGGGACTCGGAGTTCGATGGCTGGTATACCAGGAAAATCACCATTTTTAATGGGAAAATCCACTATTTCTATGGCCATGTTCAATAGCTATGTTAAATTACCAGAGGGTAAACTATAAATCACCAGTTTATATATATATATAGTTTATACCACCCATAGAAATATAAACTATATGAAATTATATATAAATGGTGGTTTAACCAGTTTATATGTATTTATTAAATCCTGGTTGGTGGTTTCAACGGTCTTGAAAAATGATGGAGTTCGTCAATGGGAATATATATATATATACGGTTGGTGGTATACCTACCCCTCTGAAAAATGATGGAGTTCGTCAATGGGAATATATATATATATATGGTTGGTGGTATACCTACCCCTCTGAAAAATGATGGAGTTCGTCAATGGGAATATATATATATGGTTGGTGGTATACCTACCCCTCTGAAAAATGATGGAGTTCGTCAATGGGAATATATATATATATATATGGTTGGTGGTATACCTACCCCTCTGAAAAATGATGGAGTTCGTCAATGGGAAGGGTTATATATCCCATATATGAAATGGAAAATAATGTTATAAGTGACATTGAATGGCAATATATGATAATAATATTATATCATTAATATGATTAATAATCATATATGACATCTGAAAAATCATCCAAATCTTTGAAACCACCAACCAGAATCCCATTAATTCCCCCCAAATCACCATTTTCATTTACCCTGAAAAATCACCATGAATTTCCCATGGCCAATTTCCCATGGCCGCCATACGAACATGACATGATCAGGAAAATGCTGGCGTTCTGATTTCCATGGATGAATTGGGATTTACCCATTTCATGTAGATCGGAAAAATCTGGGGAAGACTTGGCCAACAAAGAATTCGGGCTGTGAAAAAAAATGGGACGACTTGACCCAGCTTCACCTTGAAGTGCTAGAATCCAACGGTCTCCAACAAAGGGTTTAGAGCTGATAGTGTATACCTAAAATAGATATATTCGTTTTAATGCACCTAAAAAATTGTGAATATGTGTGAATTGAAATATCTGAAAAAGGTATACAATGAATTTGTATCACATTTATTTTGTATAACTAAAAACGAAACCTGTTCACAAGCATTGTATAGCGTTGTGGCCTGCCAGCTATCAATGAGAAAAGTCCAGTGCTTTCATAGCTTTCAGAAAATTCGCTGTTTAACCATCTCCTATAGCCATGAAACTAGTTATCATTCATTGACAAAAAAACATGAAACATTAAACATAAACATTAACTAATTGGGACAAAATAACTATGGATTCTCATTCACTTGATTTTTTCGTGATTCTATCCCCATATATAGTCATCTCCTACATACGGTGAGACAAGTGATGAAAACTTCACACGTTGCCTCACGTTCACCCGCCATTCACTTTTACGGTGGCAACGCGAAATCCCGCACCAGCAATGGAAAAATGTGGTAAACCCACCGTTGAAACAACTGGTGTGATGGCCCAGATTTCAAATTTCGCTGGCTCCACAGTAGTTATACCGTGTTATACCCAAAAATCGATCGGTTTCAAGTGCACCAACTTTGATAAATCGCGATAAATCGACTGCCTGGGCCCTCACCGTAGTGGTGGAAACATTTGGAAACCACAACAAACCACTGCCCCTTCGACATGATTCGGAGTTCGAGGCTTGGCGTTTGAACGACCATACCCGGCCTGGTAAACGAACAGAAAGCGGACTGGAAGCCATGGCCCAGTCGAAATAGTGGATTTACCCATTAATAGCATGTTCCATAGTTTTTTTTGTATGTTTACCAGAGGGCATATCTAAGAATTTCCACTAGTTTATAGCTATTGAAATAGCATGGTGATTTTCCAGTTCGTTACGTAAACGTTTACCAGAGGGTAACAATTCTGGATGTTTATGAAACAAGATTGTGCCTGGTTGGTGGTATACCTACCCCTCTGAAAAATGATGGACTTCGTCAGTTGGGATGATGACATTCCCAATATATGGAAAAATAAAAAATGTTCCAAACCACCAAACAGGTGTTTGTTGAAACAAAGGGATTCAATGTAAAATGGGAACCTTTACTATCAACTCTGGATGTTTAAGCATAGACGTCAAGTGTTAGAACAATTACTTTGTCATTTGGATACATACGGCTTCATGCAGTCTACTGTGGATGGTAAACACTTCCCCAGTTGATGGTAAACACACCTTTTTCTTCTTCCCATTCTGATGCCAGTGTTTCGTACAATGTGGGGACCCCCAGTTATAAGTTGATTTATAAACCCCATTAACTATAGTTATAAGTACCATAAACCATAGTTATTGGAGTTATTGGCACCAACTTAGCTATCGTTTGGGGGCCCCACATTGTAGGAATCCCAGACCATAGTTCCCAACTGGAGGATTTCACAACCCCCAAACCCCCACTCCCTCGATACCAAGGTTCCGTGTCCTCGGACTTGTTTTCCTTGATCGAGGGAGTGGTGCCCCCCCAAGTCATGAATATATCATAGTATATCACCAAACCAGGGCTTCCTTTGGGTGGTATTTAATATATGGGTATGGGTCAAAATTAGGTACCCCAATAATTGGATGGTTAATACTAAACTAGACATTTCCATCTGTGGTCCCCTAGGTCTTCCATTTTGACCCACATCCATATTGCGGTGGAAGTTCTTATGAAAATCGCCACGAAAAAGAAATCCGTAGATCGCCCTCCTTGGAGAACTCCGCGACTCTGGGGGATTTCATGTCACAAAGGAGACAGGACCCAAAAGCGCCTTTCATGCCCCAGTTTTTTGAGATCAATCCTCTCCCCATGTGCGAGAGGGTCCGTTTTCCTCATCGCAGATTCACAGATTTTGTGTCGGTCCAAACTCTGTATCGCTTGAATCATTTGAATCTCTAGACTTGTTACCTATCCCCCCATCGACATGTGAATTCAATCCCAATCTTTGTCGGATACCCTCTGGTAATTTAGCATAGCTATTGAACATGGCCCATAGAAACTTCGGTGATTTACCCTTTAAAAATGGTGATTTTCCAGTTCGCTATTTTGACATAACCACAGGGTAATCCGATAAACCTATCATCTATTTTTGTCTGCTTCAACCTCAATTTCTCTACAAAATTTCTTTTTGGATCCTGACATCCACATGTTTCATCCCGCTTCGGAAAAAAAACTCAAGCTTAATCCCCATGACTATCGGGTGACGATCGGTGAAAACAGCATTTCTTGTTTCTCAAGGCCCAGACTTCTGTTGCTTAGTCGACTTTTGTTGGTTGAATCAGTTGAATCCTGACTTCGCTTGCTGCAACCACCGCTGTGTTGCTTCAATGTCTGAAATCACCATGTTCGTTGGATAAAAATGCCCATGTTTGCTCCTCAAATCATGGATTTTTGCTGAACAAAAATCTCCGTTTTTGTTGAACAAAAATCACTCAAATCACTCAAAAAACACCGATTTTTTCTTGGTTGAATCCCATGTTTCGATGATTTAATCCCCCATGATTTACCCGGCCTGGTAAACGTTTACAAAAAACGAACTGGAAAGATCCACCATTTTCAGTTGGTAAAATCCACTATTTCGACTGGGTCATGGTTTCAATAGCTATGTTAGTCATTACCAGAGGGTATGTGTGTTGGTTTATAAACCATTATAACCCCTATTAACTATAGTTATATCATGTTGTATCTACCATAAACCATAGATTTTCCATCTTTGTAAATCTACCAATTTCTAGGTGAGCTTCCATGTAGGGGAAGCAGCCCACATAGTGACAGATGGCCGTCGCCGACTCAATGCCATGGGGAGGTCGCAGCACATCGCAGAAGCGCGGCAAAAAATGTTCCTGGCCGGCTATGATCAATGGATTGGTTTAAGGGAAAATCTACAGGAAACCATAGATTTTCCCATTAAATATGGGGTTTCCGTGTAAATTTTCCCTTAAACCAATCCATTGAAATGAGGGTCATTGAGGCAGTTGTATCTCGCATCAAATCATATGAAATCCCTTGAAATCATCCATGTTTATCCATTCTTATCCATCGGTGAAACAATCTTAGGTCTCAAAAAAAAATCCAGTAAATCCCCATCAGATTCCCATGAAATCATAGTAAATCATCATACGAAATCCCTACGCAGTGCCTGAGCCGACTGCACCGGCCAAATGCTCAAGGCTTTGCAGGGGAACCTGAAAAACCAACCGAAAGGGGGCGAGAGAGAAATTGGGAGGTGACCGGCAAAGTGAAGAAATGAAGAACTGACTAACCAACCAACCAAATAAATAAGTAACTACCTGATTAACTAAGTAACTAACTAACCAAAGTAAGGAAATGAAGAACTGACTAACCAACTAAGTGAATGAATGAATAACTGACTGATTAACTAACTATATAACTAAATAAATAACAAACTGACTCACTTACTAACTAACTTAAATAAATAAATAGTGAACTAAGTAACGAACTAACTAGCGTGCCTGACGAACAAACGAACGAACTAACTCGCTCACTCACTCACTAGCCAGCCATCTACCCAACTACCTAACTACCTAACTAACCAATCACCTAACGAGCTACAGTAGCTGACTAGCTAACTGACTAGCAAACTAACTAGAAAGTGGGAAACCACCATTCTCCAGTCGATTTTGCGTTCCCTCGCATGGTTTTAAGCAAGGTCGTCACCTCCCAAGCTGTCACTTTAAGTGGGGATACAAGGACACGCAATAAACCTTGTATTAAGGTTATGTAGGTTGATGAAAAAAGATCCTGAAACTTATATAGATGTATATACATATACACATACACATACACATACACATACACATACATATACATATATATATATATACATATACATCCCGCCGGACCGGAAACCGTGCCCATAAAACGCACGTTTTTTTTAACAAATGGTGATTTTACCACAGTGCCGTGCTGATTTGATGATTGGAAATCCTGGAAAAACTTGGGGCGCGTTTTTTGGCTTTTCAGCGTCATCGCTGCAACGCATGCACCGTTATCAGCTGGCAG
>Ga0126342_10008789_pt1 | contig 18094 bp, 15 predicted proteins | sample Cyp1metagenome_FD_92528 | JGI IMG/M metagenome (GOLD analysis project Ga0126342, IMG submission 92528) | Coral microbial communities from Lord Howe Island, Old Settlement Bay, Australia - Cyphastrea 1 metagenome | ecosystem: Host-associated > Invertebrates > Cnidaria > Coral ... | reverse complement strand
ATGTTGTACACATTTTTTGACGACTCCTGCAAATACCAGCATTTTCTCTCTTACCCTCAAAAATGACAATTTCAAATTCGTCACCCTTACAAGGGCGCCGAGTCAACCGGTTGCCTTGTTTATGGCATTGGGTTGCCCAGTAACTGTCCAATTTCAGCTGTTTTTCAGACCCCTAGTCCACAGAGAAGATCCAATGGGTTTGGAAGAGTTCAGCCGATACCCAAATCAACAAAAACATACAAAAACCCAATTCTTGAGGGCAAACAGCATGGTTTCAAAGGCACCATCTTTCGGTTTTTCTGGTACAGATTTCAAGCCGAGGCCTGAAACAGATCGCCTATTCAAAGACGATTTGGTAGGCGCTGAATCGCGCATGGTGAATTCCAGTTTCAGGAGGTCAATCAGCGATTTCGGATGGTGAATTCTCCATTTTTGATTCGCAGTAGCAGATGGTTGCACCCCAAATGGGGATGGGTCAAAACCCTGGTACCTAGTGAACCCCAAAATAGCTGGTAAATGGATGTTCATCCCACTAAAAATGTATCTATAGGTATTGACCCATACCCAAATATCCGTGCAAAAAATGGAGGGTCGACTTGGCATGCGCGACCTAATATCCAGATTTGAGACCAGAGATTGAACCAAGCTGATCCAGCTCAAAGTGCAAGTTTGTTGAGGGCCTTGACACCTTTGACATTTGAGATCATTGCCTTTGTCGATGGTCGAAACTTCATGTGCCGTCGTCAGGCTACATCTTGGGCTCAGCCACGGTGGTGTGCCCGCACTATGAGAGCAATGAGGACGGGATGGGTCGCAGAGGAATGGGAGTTTTTTGAAGCGCGACTAATTTTTTTGGCAACCCTCAAGTTAAGATGCAAATAAGTGGTTCATTTATATAAGGTTGAAAAAACAAGAGTGGTGACTTCTTCCTCATGAATCTTCTTTTGGGAAAGATTGTAAGCTGATACCAGATAGGGTTTTGCCAATTTCAGATTTCTAGATGTTGGCACGCATTCTTCTCAAATCTTCACCCTAGAACCAACTTAGCCGCCAAAAATCCACCACAGAACCCCTGATTTTTTCCGGATTCCATGTTTGTTTTCGTGGAAGTAGCCTCATGTAGTCAAACATGGCTAGCTTGAGAATCCCCCCCAAGTTGCAAAATCTTCCAGCAAGGATGGATCTTTTTTTATCGAAGTAATATAGATATACTGGTTGGTGATTTGGATCCATAATAGTGGTTAATAGGCTATAAACCAACAACAATGGGAATATGATGGTGATCTGGTTGGTGCTTTGGAACCATGGAATTTTATGTCAATCCATATATTGGGAATTTCATCATCCCAACTGACTTTCACTCCATCATTTTTCAGAGGGGTAGGTGGCTCAACCACCAACCAGATTATTATTAACCATCATTAACCATATAATAACCATTAATATTAACCATATTTTATCATTAGGTTGAACCCACCAACCAGTTTTTCGGAAATCCACCAAACACTGGGCAAAAAATAAGGATGGCAAGACCACCTTCATCCAGGGGACAGTGGCGAAACCTGGTCCCCAGTGGAGGGTGCCAATATCCCACGTCGTCTCCCAAGGCGAAGCCTAAAAGTTTCGGGACAGTGAATCTTGGGCATGAGAACTCTAGATTCATATCTAGCTATGTCGAGTGATGTCGAAATATTTCAATCTTTTATGATGTCAGTTATATGTTAGTTCTATCATATCTCCAATTTGCTGTGTCCACTTTTTTGGTGCAAACTGCTGGCAAGGATAAGAACGAGGTGACTGAAACAGACGCGCCGCATGGTGCCTTGAGCGAGATCAAAATGAAGCTGCATGAGAAGGCTGAGGTCCATTCCGCCGCTGGGATGGATCTTGTTCTTGAGGGGGTTATATAATGTGGTAAATCCAATGGAAACCTAAAAATTGGGGATGGTTTGTACGCTAGCAAAAAAAAGGGTAATCTTGGGGATGGTTTAATTTTGTGTAGTTTTGGGTCAATCCAACATTAATTCGCCAACTAAGGAAGTTTTTTCAGCAGAGTAGCTTGAGTGGGATGTAAAATCCTTCGCCTAGGACAATGTACGATTTGGCTGATTCTCCCACTGGGCAATCCACTACGATTGCGGAATCTGTTTTGGGGAATATGTTTTTTTTCTTATGTGGGGGGTTCCTAATATAACTTATATCAGCAAATCCAAGTAATTAAAATTATTTGTGTTCATCTCTGGCCATTTCAGGAGACACAACGGGAAGTCGCACAGATGGTGAAGAGCGTTGAACGAGTCGTGGTGCAGCCAGTCATGTGTGGGGCTCAGCGGGGCCAGTGCTGTGTTTATCGGCTGTTCGAAGAACTTTTGCGGCGACCTGAAAGTAGTTCCAAGATTTGCTTACCCGCGGTAATCACACGTGGCAATTGAAACTCCTCCATTTGTAGATAAACCTCCATGTATAGTATGTATAGGGGATTTTCCATTGCCACGTCTGATTACCAGAGGGTAACCATCATTCACCATCATTCACCATCATTTACCATCATTGCCCATCACTCCCAGATTTACCACAAGAGGTGATCAAAAGGACCCTGTGGTCGGGCGTTAGGGTCAGCCCCTAGGAGCGTATCATTTTTGTTGATCCTTGGGTCCCTGCAGTGTTTGGATACTGGGGGAGCACGGGGATCGTCTTGTCCTGGAAGGAGCTGCTGTTTCATTGTTTCATTGACCACTCTGCTGTGAAACGAAAAGCCTGGCGGTTGTTATCCAAACTCAAGAGCCATGCAGCTCTCTGAAAAATGCTCCACGTCAAGGGACGGTCAGTGGTGCAGTGTGCAATGGCACGATGGTGCGGTCTGGTGCGATGTTGCATTTTGTTAGAAATCTCCTGTAAACTAACATAGAGGTGGAATGACGTGGACAACCCACAAGTTGTAAACTTGTAAGCCACTGTCGTTGGGGAACTATATGTGTTTTCCACATCTATGTTAGTTTACCCCGAGATCAATAAACTAGCGCCACCACTGTTAATCCCTTCCCCCTGCCCTAATATCAAACATCCAGAAACCCATTTAGTGGGTGTTTGATGTTGGGGGAAAGGACTAATCAATCATCAACCATCCCCTAATTCTGATATTTAAGTTCATCCATATTAAATTAAACCTTTTTATCAATTATTAACCATCATTAATCCACTGTTAATCCATCATAAACATCATGAGCCATTATTAATCCGTGGGTCTTCCACATCTATGTTAGTTTACCCCAACATAATCCACTACTTGGCGGTTCATCCCACTAAGTAAGTTAAATCACCGCAGTTGTAGGTGAACCACCAAGCAATCCCATTATATCCTATTAGATCCCATTAAACCCCATTAAACGCGATTAAATCCCTTTAAATCCCATTAAACCCCATTGAATCCCAATGAAAATCCCATGAAACCACCATTTTTGATGGGATTACGCGGCCAGGATCAAACCTGGCTCGGTCCTGTGCCAGCCCTGCATGGCGCGCTGAGGGGAGCAGCGGACGGGGGGGTGAGTCACCTGGGGAATTGTTGACCTAGCCATTTTGGGAACCTGAAAATGAGGGATTTCACAATCTCTCTCTCTCTCTACATATATATATATATACACATACACACAAGTATGTATGTATATATATATATATACATTTATGTATATATATATATATTTATGTATATATATATTTATATGTATATATATATATGTATATATATATATTCATATGTATATATATATGTATGTATATATATATATTTATATGTATATATATGTATATATATATATGTATATATATATATATTTGTAGGGGACACTTTTCAATGGTGATTTTAGCGGCAAACATGATGACCGGTGCATTTTGAGGCACCCTTTCAGACAAACCCAACCAGATAAAGGATTGGTGACCGCAGGGACGACCATAGTCAACAAACGCGTCGTCAATTTAGTACGGTTACCGTGCGCAACGCCGTGACGCTGAGATCAAATGACTCACTACCAAGAGCGACCGACGTGTGTGGTTGGGCGAGCATTAATATCATTAATGTCGCTAAAACAATAACAACCCCCCATTTGGGAATGGTCTATACCGTCTATACCACCACATGGCACCTATCTATGGTCGAAATTAGGGATGGGAATTTGGCATTGTTTTACCATGTTTTACCCAAATTCATCCACAGGCATCAGAACGCTCAGAATGCTTGCCTGTATTTTGTACCTCGCAGGCAGAAAGGGTGATGCAAGTGGGAGACTCCGGCTATGACGTTCAGTCCTGTCACTGGCTGGAACTCATGGGAGGTTGGACGTTGGAGTGGTGCATCCACGAGGTTACCACGTGATGGGAATTGGATCAGGCAACCATCTCTAAATGGCTGAACTTGTCAGGATTGGTGTTTTTTTTTTTCCTAGTTTATGTATATACATATATTATGTATATATATACATATATTATGTGTATATATATATATATATAATATCATATATATAATATATATATATATATATATATTATATTATATTATATAATATATATAATATGTATATATAATATGTATGTTTATGTTATATCATAATCCTATCGATTTTTCGAGTTGATAATGGTTTGGGGTCATCCCAAGAATGGACTAAGCTCCGAATATTGAGGAAACGCTTTGCTGGACAGTCACAGGAACCAGCCCATTACTGTATTTGGATTGTCAAAACCCATAAGCCAGTAATCTGAACCTATAACTTGTAGAATTAGATGAAATTAACAAGATATTCGCTGGTTGGTGGTTTGGAACATGAATTTTATGACTTTCCATATATTGGAAATCATAATCCCAACTGACTTTCATATTTTTCCGAGGAGTTGTCATGGCTGATATGAAAACATCTTTGGAACCGCCATCCGTTTTGAGGTCCACAGCACCGTGTCCAGGCGCAATGAAAAATGCTATGGGGATATGTTGGTGGATATACCCGGCCTGGTCAACAGCCACATCATTATGGAAAAGCACAATTTTTAATAGGTAAATCAACTATAACTGGGCAATTTTCAATAGCTTTTTGTATGTTTACCAGAGGTAATGGGGCAAACTAAGATAGATGTGTAGAATCACCATTTTTGATAGGTAATTCATCGATAAATGGGCCATCTGTACCAGAACTGGTTGTTCATTTACTGGACAAAAGCCATAGCCGTAGCCGCCCTGGGTGCCGCTGCGTCAACCAGCTCGATCAATCTGGGTTGACATTGCAAAGAATGAACCAGTGAAACGGTTTGTAGGTCCACTAAGCGAATAGCATTTATGAATGGATTCGAACGACGGTCGGTAGCACTTACCTGCGATAAAGATGCAAGGCTGTTGAAATGGCTAGATCCCTCGAGGACACCATTCAGCAATGAATTTAAGAGCGATCTGCACAAACTTTGGGTTTGTTTCAAAACAGGCTATACCATAGTATATTTCCAAAAAAGCAGGATTTTTGAATATCCTATCGAAAATGATGCTCGAACTGAAGCAACGAACAGCAAGAGCGTGCTATGATTTGGGGTTTGGGAGGCTTTTTTTTGTTGAATCGGCAGTTTTCAACGGTCTATGTTGGGCGGGGTGATTAGAACAAACCAGAGTGATTTGTACTTTCAACGCATATGTGTTTTTACTATTCGAGTTGATGCTCCCAAAGATGATGGCGTTTCAGGGGCATTGAAACCACCAATGTATATTATATATAAATGTGACCAAAACACGACCATGGTGTAGGCCCCTTCTTATAACCCCCGAGAAAGAAACTACTACTTGTATGCAATCATCAAGATCCTCAGCTACAACGATGAGAATCCTGACTGACTGCCTTTAAAACCATGGTGTTTTTGTTCTTGTTTGGGATGTAAAGGTCGCGCAGACTGGGGATGTCCAGGTGATTGCGTGGGACATTTCACATCCGTTGGGATGCTGCCCCTTTCCACCTGGCCCAGATGTGGTGTCATATCGACATGCTCGCGGCCAGATGTCTACCAACTGCGGATCCGGACGCGGGGAAGGGGCGGGATCGGGGGTGGAATCAGGGTTGGTGCACTGAGACATCACCATTCTCAACGTGAAAAGAAAAGGAATACTCCGTATCACTAGGGCGCTTTCCTTGGCCGGATTGGCTTACCTTAGGGACTCTTTCTATAAGAAGATGCGTTCAATGCAGTAACTACGCTGAAGGCTCAGTATGTGCCGCGGTGGCCAAATCTTTCCGACAGTGTGAACCATGGCACAAATAGGCAACCCATGAAATAAACATTGGTTTTGGTCATTGTTTCTTGCGCAAGAAACCAATTTGCCGGGCCTGCCCTTCTGCAGCTGCGCAGAAAAAGGCGCTGCGAAGCAGACAGCATATCTCCCAAATTAGCTAGCTCAGCGGTTGCAGGACGCCTTACGGCAACTCGCCTGAACATGTTCACCAGGCTTGTCAGGGGTACAGCATTTTCATCCACACTCATTTCAGCTCCTGTTTGCATCATTTTGGACATGGTTCAAAATACTTTACCCCTAGTGGCCCAGTGGCTCCTTTATGGAGGGAGAAAATTCATCGAGTTTGTGTCGATGATGGGAGCTTCGCTTCAATTTTCAGCTCTCGCATTTCGCAGTGCTAACAACTAACTGGGGAGAAAATTGACAAGACTCTTCCTACAAATGACCAGACGCTTCTGGGTCGGTACCCCGATTCTTTGGTCCCCGCGTCGCCACATTTTTTCCTCGGAGAGTCGCAGCCCACGCACTCTTGGGATGCAAACCAATTTGCGCCTGAAATCCAGCATGACTTCCGAAAAGACAGGAATATGAAAGAGGATTTTCCTCTTCAGCATTTTGGAATTTGCATGATAGGTTTGGGTTCAAACTCATTTGAAAACATTTTGTTTATTTGTGACCCGCGTAAAGGTATATCACCAAGTGCATCCAGATGTAGGCCGGCTTAGAAGATGAGCGTCTCTGAAACACAATCATCATGCCATCATGGGCCAGGATTTTCATTTCCACATGTCCCATTGTCCCAATGTTTTATTTTGCCTTTTGGATCACCTTTGGACTTGCGTATTTGTTGGCGTTGGAAGCGCAGATGTCTCAAATTCTCGTTGGTTGATTCATAGAGGGGTCCCCCCATGAAAACCAGCCAACACGTCAATGAAAATGATGTATACCAGCCAGGACCCTCTATTTTTCCCAAAAGGACATTGTTAGTTGAGGGGCCAAAAAACATCCCTACTTTTTGGTGGGTTTTCGATCTCAAATCCCCGGGGATGAGATCCACTGAGGAAATCTCGCTGGGGCTCACTTTTTGCAACCAAAATTGGATGGTCAAATTGTTTGCAAGTCAAACATTGAACCTGGTATAATAATATTGGATGGTCAACATGTTTTTCGATTTCTTTGAATGTTCGATTTCCTTTTTAAATTCTCAAAAAGGCGAAACAAAATGGATGGTGAGATGGTACAACATTGTGACTGGAAAAAGGCATTGCCGCCCAAATCTGCTGGATTTTCAGGACACTTTGGCAATCTAACCTGGCTATGGAAAATGGTTCGTGAAACTAACTCATTTATCTATAAACATGTTGGTTTTTTCATGTCATGATATCCCGATAGTACAATGTATATATCAATATGTTTTGCCACGACATAGTATTCGCTTTCATAAAGAAACAAATAGATAAATAGATAGGTAGGTAGATAGATAGATCGATAGATAGATAGATCGATAGATAGATAGATAGATAGATATAACCATGAAACGCATACCCATTTCAAACCTAAAACAACCACCAATTGTGGTTTACTGGGTGTACCCATATTTGGGATGATGCAAAATAACCACCAGGCCGGGTTGGTTCCCGGGATGGTTTATTCTTGTAGCACATATTCTCAATATTTATTACCCTCCAGTAAATTAACATAGACCCTGGTAGATAGGGGTTGGAAGATTAGTTTCCTCTAAAAAATGGTGATTTTCAGGGTCCAACTGTTAATTTACCAGAGGGTAATATCCATTCATATCCTCATTTGATGATTAATTCCCACAATATCCATCAATAATGGTAACCGTTCTACCGTGATAATCCCCAGAATATCCCCCAGACACACCACATCCCATTGGATATACCACGGTTTTGATAAATTACGCAGTGTTTTTTCAGTTTCTTATGGTAATAGATGCGCACGATATTTCAAACCATGATCCATGGTCACAACCATCACCTTTCGACCTTCTCTGTCCCGAGGACGGCTTGGGAGATGTTTGCTACGAGATCGAGGTGGGGGAATTGGGTCTGAACATGGGGTATGTCCCCCCAAAAAACAATTTAATAGGGAACACATGGATTTAGAGGTAGTGTATCTTCAGACAAACCCGTTTAACCCTTGGGGTATTTTTAAACATAGTTATGGAATATGGCCCATAGCAATAAATGATAATCATGATGATTTACCTATTGGAAATGGTTTTCCAGTTCGTTACGTTGAACAGCCAGAGGTTAATGGATAAATCAATGGTTATCCACAATGGTTATTTAATCAATGGGTTTTATAATGGGATCTATCCAGAACGTCAGCCAGTACAATGGTCATAAAATTGAACGCAATGTTTATCCACTGAATGATCGGGATATCCAACTGAGTACTGGATATAGTCAACTATATAAGTATCCAACTGAAAAACGAATACTGGGATATCCGATTGGGAATACAATGAGGACACAATGGGCAATATAATGAGAATACAATTGGATATACCAAAGGTCCTTTGGTAATTGGTAATGACTAGCAGTTTGCGAACTGGAAAGTCACCATTTTCCCCACCTGAGGTGAGGGTCTCTAGTTGCCCTCAGCCAGACGCCAGAGAGAATGTCAGATAGAATGCCAGAAAGCAGGTCAGAGAGGATGTCAGAATAAAAGAATGCCAGAATGAATGCCTGAAAAGATGCCAGATAGAATGTGAGAATAGACGCTAAAAAATGTCAGAATATATGCCAGAAAGCATGTCAGAATAGATGCAAGATAGAATGTCAGATAGAATGTCAGATAGAATGTGAGATAGAATGTCATCGTATATGCCAGAAAGAAAGTAAGATAGAATGCCAGAAGAAAATATGCCGTTAATACTTCCAGATGGTATGTCAGAAACTATGTCAGAATAGTGACTAGTGTTTCAGGGTGGGGATCACGCGAAGAAAGTCATTTAACAGGTAAATCAGCGAACTAAACGGGCCATTTTCAAGCTAGCTATGTTAAATTACCAGAGGGTATTTAAGTCAAAAATAGCAGTTTATCCAACCAATCATGGATTTTTCGTGGGTGATTTCACCAACCACCATGGGAATATAAAGGCATATTGGAATATCACCAACATCAGATACGGATGTGCCATGGTGAAAAATTCGTTTCCGTCGGCCGATGGTCAATCCGAAAAACTTCGGCATGGGATGCGCAGGAACAGGGTTCAACTGCGCAAATTGTTCATGGGATGTTGATTGGATTTTTCTTGGAATTGAAACCATCGCATTTTATAACTTGAACCATCAACATCATATCATATGGGAATAGTGTGTATACTGGATATAGTTGATGAATGATGTTTGGTTGATGGTTGATGATCATAGGAGAGTGTACAACCTCGTACATTGGGGATCATCATCCGTTTCGGCCATCCCATCAGCGAGAAAGGGATGGTGCTGAGGGTTTTGATCGCGGAATGGGAATGGGAATGCGGAAAAACATTTGGACATGGGAGTATAAATACAATACGACATGTTATAAGGCGATATTACAAAAGATGGGATTTGTTTGTGGGATGCAAAATTTGAGAAGAAAAACCGGATGGTTTGCTGGAACCCTTTGGGGCGATAGTTAGTGGTCAGTTTCAAGTCACTGTAAAATCATTGGTTTACCATCCGGCAATCAAATATGGTTTGCTGGAAATGTCCCAAATTTCTAGATTATTCCCATTTAAACGCAAGTTTTTTGGTGTATTTCTCTAGCCATGTCTGATGACACCAGAGTGTAATAAGGGTTTGAATGTCAACCAATTCAAGGGGCTTCATGGGAATGATATCGTTACTTATCATTATCCATAGTTAATGGTGTTAATGGCATGTTAATGGGTGTTAGTGGATGTGAATTCATGGATGTGGTCATTGTTGGTGGATTTATCTGGATCACTTTGAGCACGACCGAAGCCTGACCGAAGCCTGGAATAGCTAAAAGATGTCCAAATCCCGCACTAAAGCATGGCGTTTTTCGGGATTTTCTTGGGAAGAAGGGATTAACTAGGGGTTTTCCGTTTTCATAGTGAGCATGGCTACTAAAAGTGGTACCCCCCAATTATCAACAGTCCAGGGATTCATCCAGTGCATTGAAGAGATTATCAAGCTTATCTGGTTGGTGGTTTGGAACATGAATTTTATTTTCCATATATTGGGAATAATAATCCAAAGTGACTTTCATATTTTTCAGAGGGGTTGAAACCACCAACCAGTTATGCAGGCATATGTTTTGACCAACTGGCAGCCTGTAAGTGAAAATAGAATGTTTTCAAATGTCTTGGCGATCCATATCAACCAACCAACAAAAAAGGGCAAGACCCAGGGCCCTGGGCTGTTTTTTCTGATTATGATGCTCATGAATTTTCATCAATGGACATGGGGACGTTTTTTCAACATGGGGACTCAAACTCTATGGGACATGTTGATGACTGCTTACCTGGAGGTGTGTTCCAGTTTGTAAGTGGGTAGTAACCATATTGTACCCCAGTTATACGTAGAACGTCCCCAGTTATTAAGTTATGCACGGATTATACACTACTTGCCCTCCGGTAATTCAAGATCGCCATGGAACATGGCCCATTTACAGATGACTTACCTCTTAAACATGGTGATTTTCCATAGCAAACTGTTAGTCATTACCAGAAGGTACTGCCTCCATCCCTGCAGAATCCCTGCCCTTAGGTAATAACCATATGATATCAGTTGTATGTGGAATACCCCCAGTTATACTGGTTGGTGGTTTGGAACATTTTATATTTTTCCATCTATTGGGAACAATAATCCCATTTGACTAATATTTGTCAGAGGGGTTGAAACCACCAACCAGTATATATGAGCAGTGTTTAAGAAAATGGTTGATGATTCTATGGGCTTGTGCGCTTTGTGTCTTGGGAAACTCCGTTCTTAACCCAGTTGGCCTTGAGGTGGGCGAAGAAGGCGGGCTCTTTGATGCAGAAAGGATCCGACGCTCGGCAGTGAAGAGCTGCGCCTGGAATCAAACATGGCTTCACGGTATATATATATATGGGTATATAAAATAGCAACCTCCTAAAAGAAAGGACAGTCAAATCCGTTTCTACAATCGTGATACAATACTTTTCTGTCTAGAAGCTCTAAGAAGGCCCTAAGAAGTCCAGAATTCGATGGACCTGGTAACAGAAATTACGGCTCCGGAAGACGATTTTTCGAGGTGAAAAGTTTTAGGCGGGCAAGGACCCATAATCACATGGGTAATGTTGACCTTAGATCAATGTTGACCCCTGGGTGGTTTTAGTTTCTTTTTCACCATTTTGATGCAGTGAAATCATATGTTTTGGGCTTGGCTCCCTTGCATTGCCTCGAAAATCTTGATCCCCAAACTGCGTGAAACAAAGTACTGCGAAGGACCAAAATGTGTGGGTCTCCAGAACCTATCATGATCACGATACTTGGAAGTGCAGTTCCAGTTAGAAGTGGAGATATAGCCATAGTATAGAGGGTAAATCCCACCTGATGGGGGTTTGGTAGACGCATCCCCAAGCATGTATGTAGCCTGCAGGTACTAGAGATATGACAAGTAGCTGCCAATTTGGCTTGGTCACTTCAGTTTCCTGTTCAGACATGGATGCGAACAAAATTCTGACGGTTTTTGTCGTAGTTGGGAATACATATATATATATATAATCTAGTCAATCTAGTCTTTTCCTGCAAAGTAAAATCCTATCGTACTAGGACTCTGATCTAAATCATGATTTCAACTGATCTCAGATTGATCTCCTTTTTGATCTTTTATTCACAAAACCCCCGCAAAAATTTTGGAAATGAACAACGCACACACACATATATATATATATGTATACACATAATGGAGCCTACAGCCTGTATAAATATTCTACCGGTTACATCCATAGATTCTCCAAGCCTTCGGCCACGGAGGATCATTGAATCCCAGCTTTCTGCACCGCCTCGTCATCGGACCCTTGTGGGTGGAAGTGAAGCCTCAGGCGGCGCTCAGAATCGGTGGATTTCGGTAGGATTCAACGGGCGCGACTTGAAAAATATGGGGATTTAGTAGCCCAAAGATGGGGGGATTTTTTGTGTTTTGATTGAAGCATTACAAAGAGAATGGGATTTGAATGGGAAAAAAATCAGCTGCTGGGGATTTTTCATTGGATTTCATCAGCAGAGTTTGAGAGAACAAGAATCGCTTTGGGTCATGGGGAGATTCCCGAATTTTCTCATTGCATGTACTGAAGGCTACCGGCTATCCATCCTATGATTTGAGGAGTCAGCATGAAACAGCGATCATCGGCGATCCCCAAGATAGTTACTGGTTGGTGGTTTGGAACATGAATTTTATTTTTCCATATATTGGGAAAAATAATCCAAAGTGACTTTCATATTTTTCAGAGGGTTGAAACCACCAACCAGGTTAAAGTGCGCTCAAATTCAAAGAGCTCTTGATGTTTGATGTTTTACTTTTCGGCCTTTTCGGGGGATTGATCTATTGTTTTTTTTTTACCCTTCGCTCTTTTCATGGGGGATTCATCAAATCAGTGAATCTAGAGATGGGGGAACCAACCAAAGTTGGACCTTCACCACAGGCTTTGGCAGTTCATTTTTGAGACCTCAGTCACGACATCACGACATAAATTCATGCTTCATATCTTGCGGGGAAAACATATATATATATATATATATATATTATATTATATTATATTATATTATATATATATTTGGGGCCCATCAAGAATTTCTCCAGTGTCTGTTGGAAGATGGCAATGATGGCCATTTCTCCATCACCAAACATGGGGGTTGCTTTGGAGTAACACCTTTCACTGGGGCAGGTGAAATTCGACAAGGACGGCCTTAAGGAAGGCGGGCTCACACTGGAACCCAAGGATTTGCCGGGGAACCCAAGGACTGCCCCGGGGGGATGACCGCGCGAACAGCGGTTGTGAACGTTTCTAAACACACATGTCGTTTTCGTTGTAGCGAAACTATCGATCTGTTCAAGAAGGGTGTGAATTTCCCCGGGATTTTTCATGGATTTTGTGATCAACTAGTGCAATTTACAGGGAATCTGCTTTGCAAAATTCGCGCTGTGTTTTCCACCTCTCAGATGTCCATGCGTTGCAAAGAGCGACCAGTGATCTCCAACGTTAACACATCCCAACCCCACCCCAAACCCTTCCGTGACGTAGCGCGTGCGTGTGTGCGGCAAGTTGAGATGAACGCTAATACACCCCCACCCCACCCAGAACCCCAACACAGGAAAATGCAGTCTTTGCAAAACGTGCACGACTACTGGCGCGATTTTCCCCCCGCTGGCTTAAACTTGCTGCAGCCAGTTCGTGCCAGTTGTACAAGGAGAAGTCTCAAAATGCTTGTTTCACTGGTAGGATCCCTAGCCCCAATTTTTTGGGTGTCTGAAAAAAATACATATATATATATACATACATACAGTATATATATATATTTATTTATAAGCCATGGATTTTGGGCCCAGTTTCAGACCGAACATGATGTTCTCAACTCATAGTGGCTCAAAATCGCCAACAATGAAGGCTTCTTGTATAGTAGTGAACGGTGGCGTGGTTCCAAACTGGTACACTACCGATACAATCTGGAGGTACCACCAATTGAAATGGTCGAAAGAGAGTGAACAGGATACCTTTTTGAGGATGTTAGAAGAATTTGAGAAGCATTGCAGGACCTGTGTAAACTTATACAGCTCGGGCGTCTGTTCGGACTAGCCCACTGCACAACCATCAACTGTCAAGGCTTCGAGAAATCTAAGTGGGTGTGGCTGTAACTTAACTAGTTACTCTTGATATATATATATATACTTCGATGGCTACTGAAAAGTGTGCCATGATCGAAGCTTTGGTAACTGCTTGATCGTCCGGACATTGATTAATCATGATTAATCTATACATCATACTATATATTAACACTGATTTAATATTCAATACTATATATATATAATACTATATATAATACTATCTATAATACCATATATAATATACTATATTATAATATATATATAATAATATACAATACTTGTATTACCTTGTATTTTTTTGGATGGTCGGTGCCCACGGTGCCCGTCTGACCGTGGGATGACCCGGTGGATGATCTCTCCATTGAGGCTAGACCTGCCTCCCATCGTGGTGCGAGTGCTGGGGGCCCTCGGAGGGTTGCTGTTGATGACGTTTGATGAGTCTGTTGATGATGACGACGACGACGATGATGATCATGGTAAAAATGATGAAAACGATGGTTTAACATGCAGTAAGACTCATAAAAAGCCTGATGACGTTTGCCCTACCGAACATAGCAAACATATCAACATCTGAGCAGTTGCCAAAATATGTCGGCAAGTTGTGGCTTCTGCTACATTCGGCAGTAGCCACGGATGGGATTCGTGAACAACCCAGAACCAATCCACAATTCTTTGGTTGGAATCCTTGAACCCCCAGAATTTCTCAGGGCCACACAACCAGCTCCACAGTGGAGGAGTCAAAGGTACTTTCAGTCTTGGAGGTTGAACCTCTGTCTTCAGGCTTTATCCCGGTCAATAACCCTCCATTCATCTCCATTCTTTCTCTCAGACCGCCTGCATTCTGATTTTGTGCGTTTTTTGGGAGTGATGGGGGTCCTACTAAAAATTTGTATTGACCCTCTGGTAAAATAACATAGCTATGGAACATGGCCCATAGAAATAGATGGTTTACCTATTAAAAGTGGTGATTTTCCAGTTCGCACACTGTTAGTTTACCAGAGGGTATACCATTTGGCTATGGATCAATACCTATTAATACCATTTTTAATGGGATGAACATCCATTTACCAGCTATTTTGGGGTGAACAAAAGGTACCAGGGTTTTGACTCATAGCCATTTGAAAAACCCAATGCAGATTTTTTTGAGTCTCCAAAAATCCTGGAATTGCTGAAGATGATGACTGTCAGTTACCCATTGGAAATCATCCACGATTTTGGGGCAATTTACTGGGATTTTTGTTTCTACTCTTTATTAAATCCCCCCAATCAGCAAATCCAAGTTCAAGTTCTGGGTAGATTTAATTGGCCAGTGATGAGTAGGGCAAGTAGGATCAGTCCAGTTGATATTGGGTTTATAGCCCATTTACAATTCCTGGTGTGAACTGCCAAGTAGTTATGCGTGTTGGTTTATTGCCCATCTATATACCTATAGTCATAATATGGTATACGGTAGAATCTTTGAATCATCATCATTTCACTTTTTTTCCCAGTTATAAGCAAGAAATAATCTGATAATTGGGACATAATATTTTTTGTTTGATTTATGATGATTATAGTATCTCCACGTTTTAATCATCATATAAAGGATGAATTCCCACTAGAAATTGGTTATTTTCAGGGTCTATGTTAATTTACCAGAGGGCAAGCATCATAAATTAGCATTTTTTTCCCCAGTTGTAAACCAGCAAACGTGCTAGGCTGGACTGGGACGAAGGAGATTCATATGTCCCAGGCGATTCATATGAGCTGATGGGTCGAGCTGCTTGGGGTTCCCAGGGGGCTCGGGTTCGGCATTTTTTGGGCCCCCATAAATCTGGATGAATCATAATGTCTCTGGAATGATGGTAAGGATTATGGGAAATTCTCCCCACATGGTCGCAAATTTCGGCTATTTCCAGGTTGGTGAATTGGTAAAATTCAGCCAGATAAAAGGTGATTAACCATCAAGATTGGGAACAACAAATGACCATACATGGGCATATCATCAGGGTTTTTCATGGGTTATCAACATGTTCAAATATCATGTTTGCATGAGTGTCAAATAGGGATGCTACCAACTAAAATGGGGATATGAATGGGATACTATTGGGACGCATTTCATCGACAAGTTGACATTTGGGTCTATCTGAAAACATGGTCCCCAAGTTGGTCATTTTAATAGGGGAAAACATGAAAACAAGATACCCTCTGGTAAATTAATATAGCTATGGAAAATCACCATTGTTTATGGGAAAATCCACTATAAATGGTCATTTTCAATAGCTATTTTGACATAACCAGAGGGTAATAGAATTTGGTGCATATGGGCCTCTATTTTTTGATAACGACGTCATCTCGAAGTCAAGAAGCTTTAATCAAACGAGGCTGGAAAATCCTCGACAAATGGAGGTTTTGACGTGAACATTACCCTCTGGTAATTTAACATAGCTATTGAAAATCACAATTTTTAATGGAAAATTCACTATAAATGGTGATTTTCCATAGTTATGTTAAATTACCAGAGGGTATTTATACTGGTTGGTGGTTTGGAACATGAATTGTATTTTCCATTTCATATATGGATTATATGGGATGTCATCCTTCCCATTGACTTTCACTCCATGATTTTTCAAGATGGTTAGAACATGTTAAAACCACCAACCAGTGATTAATAAATCCAAGTTTTCATGGAGTTTTCATGAGGGTTTTGATGGGAAAAGCCATCGAGATTTTCATGGTGGATTTTTCAAGATGGGAGTTTCCAGCAGCTGATTTGGAGCTTTCACCCAGTCATTTCGAGACAAAGGACCATGTATGCATACATATACATATATATATACATATCTATTTATGCATATAATGTATATATATATATACATATATATATATATATACATATATGTATATGCATATATATATATGTTATAATGTCATGTCGCCCAATGCAATGCAATGCAATGCATGTATATAGTATAGGTTTTATGAAAATTCCTCCCATCCCAGGTGGTGCCGAACCCGGACTTTCTGGACAGCAAGGGAGTTGTCTCCGAGGAGGACGATGGCCAGGGCCCCGTGAAGGTCTTGGACGTGAACCAAGCGCATTCGCCCGCCTGGGGCGCCCAGGTTCGAAGCGGTTGATCGAGCTGGGATGTACTACTTGATCGACATGTTTAATTTGTTATATATATATACATCGTCATTTGTAATGTATTATTATTATTAATAACAATAATCATCATAATTATTGTTAATTATTGTTAATTATTATTAATTATTATTATTATTATGTATATATATATATATATCTAACAATGAAATACAACGAAAAAAAATAGAGAGATATCATGATAAATAATTGTAATCATTTATTGATGTTATTGACATATTTGGTTAACCTTACATCTAGATTTACCAGTGACCACTCGATCTCCTCTTGCCTTAAGGCTTGGTATTCCTTGGAGTTCGAAGGTCAAACACGTTTCATCCGCTCCAACGCAGGGGCAGTCCGGGGGCCCTGCATCCCCTGTGATGGATTTGGATGAACCATGATGAACCATGATTTCAATCAGAAATTGGATGGCTTTTCCTCCATGTTGGAAGATGGTTTTCCCCTCATGAAAGGGGGTTAGTAAGTATATCCATTGGAAGGAATGTCATTGGTGATGCCTCTTAGAATGTGTGTCAGGAATGTCATGGCAACGCCCGGCAACGCTGCATGCGGTGACCAAAAGTGGTTCTGGTTGGTTACCCTCTGGTAAACAAACAAAAAGCTATTGAAAATGGTGATTTATAGTGGATTTAGCCATTGATAGCATGGTGATTTAGCCCGTAGTTATGTAAACGTTTACCAGAGGGTAAGAAACACATTTGAAAACCAGTTTTTCGAGGCCATCTTATTTCGGTCTGCACTGTGAGACACATTCCATTCAGCTATGGAGATTTCACAGCATCAACCAACATGCTGTAAGGACAATTAAACAACAATATTTGGATGATTTAATACCAACATTGTCCTAAGATTGATCAACT